>Ga0100398_1000029_pt1 | contig 130319 bp, 134 predicted proteins | sample CryGeymeta201522_FD_81568 | JGI IMG/M metagenome (GOLD analysis project Ga0100398, IMG submission 81568) | Groundwater microbial communities from Crystal Geyser aquifers in Utah, USA - Crystal Geyser metaG 2015-22 | ecosystem: Environmental > Aquatic > Deep subsurface > Groundwater | place...
CGGGACGGGCGCGCGGGGCGCCGGGATCGGACCGGCGGCGCGCATCAGCCGGCCGCCTCGCAAAATCCGTGGCCGGTGACCGCGGCGGTCGCCGGGTCGGCGGCATGGGTGGTGTAAACCGCGCGTCCGTCGGGGTAGAGCGTGAACAGACTTGTCTCGGCGCCCGGCACATGCATGACGAAGACCTGCACCGCCGCATCTGCCGGGGTCAGGGCAAGCGCCTCGATGCCGGTCGCCTCTTCGGTCAGGAAGATCCACGCATCGGTGCGGTCCGGTGCCCGGGCCAGTTCCACCCCGGTCCGGGATTGGATGCAGCCCGTCGCGTCACACAGCACGTCGAACCGGCAGCCATAGCCGGTTTCGGCAAGTGCCGGCGCGGCGCAAAACGCAAGGCCAAGGGCGGCGAACATAAACCTCATGCGCCGCGCCTCTGGCCGGCCCGCTCATCCGCCAAGGCGTCTTCGCGCGGGGGCGCGGCACGCAGGGTTGATTGTGAGACGCGTTCAATCATCGGTCAGCCCCCGAGGAAGCTCTTGCGAACCTCCGGGTTGGCCAGAAGCGCCTTGCCGGTATCGGTGTAGGCATTGCGCCCCTGCACCAGCACATATCCCTTGTCCGCGATGTCCAGAGCCTGCCGGGCGTTCTGCTCGACCATCAGGATGGAGATGCCGCTGCGCGCAACTTCGATGATGCGATCGAACAACTCGTCCATCACGATCGGGCTGACGCCCGCAGTCGGTTCATCCAGCATCAGAAGCTTGGGCTCCGTCATCAGGGCCCGACCGACAGCAACCTGCTGACGTTGCCCGCCCGAAAGCTCGCCCGCCGCTTGCAGACGCTTGTCTTTCAGGATCGGGAACAGGTCATAGACCTGCGCCATGGTGCCGGAATAATCGTCGGTGCGGATGAAGGCGCCCATCTCGAGGTTTTCCTCTACCGTCATCGAGGTGAAGATATTGGCGTTCTGCGGCACGAAGCCCATGCCCATCCCGACCCGCGCCTGCGGCGTCAGGTGGGTAATGTCCTGACCATCGAGCACCACCCGCCCCTCGCGCAGGTTGAGCATGCCGAACACCGCCTTCATGGCGGTCGATTTGCCCGCTCCGTTAGGCCCGACGATGACCGCGATCTCGCCCTTTTCCACGGCGATGGTGCAGTCGTGCAGGATGTCGGCGCCCTTGCCATAGCCGCCGGTCATCGCCTCGCCGATCAGGAAAGGCCGGTCGGGCACCGGGCTGACGGAATTGTCCTGCCCCTCGGCGGGGTTCATGGTGCCGATGCCGTCGGGGTTGGTGATCGAGCGGTCCTTGTTGCCGCGATCGTCCGTGTAGCCGGTGCCGGTGCCGGTGCCGCTCATGCCGTTTCCTTGTTTTTCAGGCCGGTGCCGAGATAGGCCTCGATGACATGTTCGTTGGCCTTGATCTCGTCGAGCGTGCCTTCAGCGAGCACCTTGCCCTCGGCCATGCAGATCACCGGGTCGCAGATCTTGTCGATGAAATCCATGTCATGCTCGATCACCACGAAAGTATAGCCTCGCTCCTCGTTGAGCCGCTTGATGGCCTCGGCGATGGTGTAGAGCAGGGTGCGGTTCACGCCGGCGCCGACCTCGTCGAGAAAGACGATCCTTGCATCGACCATCATCGTGCGCCCCAGTTCCAGCAGCTTTTTCTGACCGCCGGAAATCTCGCTGGCGCGCAGGTCGGCGATCTGGGAAATCGTCAGGAACTCCAGCACTTCATCGGCCTTGGCGCGCAGGGCGCGTTCCTCCTCGGCGATGCGCTTGCGCCCGAACCAGGTGTTCCACAGGGTTTCGCCCGACTGGTCGCCGGGCACCATCATCAGGTTTTCCCGGCAGGTCATGGAACCGAATTCATGCGCGATCTGGAAGGTGCGCAAAAGGCCCTTGTGGAACAGCGCGTGCGGCGGCAGGCCGGTGATGTCCTCGTCCGCCATGGTCACCCGGCCCGAGGTCGGCGGCAGAACCCCCGCGATGACGTTGAACAGCGTCGTCTTGCCGGCACCGTTGGGGCCGATAAGCCCGGTGATGGACCCCGGCCGGATGCTCAGGCTGGCGCCGTCCACTGCGTGGAAGCCGCCGAAATGCTTGTGCAGGTCGTGAACGGTGATCATCTGCCGGACCTCTGATTGCCCCCGTGGGGTCCTTCGACAAACAGCCCGGTTAAAGAACCGGGCTGCCCGTTGTCAATCGCTTGTGGTGCGGATCAACGATACTGCACGGTGGTGATCTCACCACCCTGGATCTCGATCTCGCGGTAGTTGCCGGCGGACTCGCCCGGTTCGATCAGTTCCACCGACGTGGCGCCCTCGTAGTTGACGTCCTCGCCGGCCGCGATCAGTTCCAGCGCGCGGCCCAGATCACCGGGCATGATTTCCTCGCCCGGGGCATTGGCCACGTCCATGACGTGGGCCGCATAGTCGCCCGGCATGGAGGAGCCAGCCGCCTGCATCGCCAGAATTATCAGCGCCGCCGCATCATAGGATTCCGGGGCAAAGGCCGATGTGCCATCAAAGCCGGCTTCGGATGCCATGTCATGGAACAGGCTGGCGCCGTTGGACGCGGTGCCTGGAAGCTGCCCGAAAGAGCCATCGAGGTCGGACCCGAAATTATCGGTCAGCGCATCGCCCACCATGCCGTCGGGGAAGACAAACGTATCGAACGCGCCGGTATCGAGTGCCGCCTGAACGATGCCGGACCCGCCGCTATCGACATAGCCGGCGACCACAAGCGCACGACCGCCCGCGGAGGCGAGCGCGCCGACCTCGGCGGAATAATCCGCGCGTTCGTCTTCATGCGCGGCGACGATGGTCACGGTGCCGCCCAGGTCCTCGAAGGCAGCGGCAAAGCTGTCGGCAAGGCCCTGACCGTAATCGTTGTTGGTGTAGGTCACGGCAACCTCGTCGATACCGCGATCCAGAATGATCTCGGCCATCACCACACCCTGACGCGCATCCGACGGCGCGGTGCGGAAGAACAGGCCGCTATCCTCGATCGTGGTCAGCGCCGGCGAGGTGGCCGAGGGTGACACCATCACCATGCCGTTGGGCACGGCGACGTTGGTCAACATCGAGGTGGTCGCGCCGGAGCACATCGCGCCGACAATGCCCGAGACGCCATCGGCGGTGATCAGGCGTTCGCCCACGGCGGTCGCGGCGGAGGCGTCGATGCAGGTGGAGTCGCCGCGCACAGACGAGACGGACATACCGCCCAGGAAAGCGCCGCTTGCGGTCGCTTCGGCCATCGCCAGTTCGGCGCCGGAGGCCATTGGCGGGGCCAGCGATTCGAGCGGACCGGTAAAGCCGACCGCGATGCCGATCGTGACACCGCCGCCATGGCTTTCAGCGAAGGCCGCGCCGGTCAGGGCGGCGGTCGCCGCAGTGGCGAACAATAGCTTCTTCATCTTGGTCTCCCTGTGTGGATGATGTTTTCTTGTGGGTCTCACGTTAGGACGGGTTTTCGCGATTGAAAAGGGCCGAAATGGACCCTTTGCACCGGCGGGGTCGCAAGGATGCGGGGACAGGAAGGGTCTTTCCAGCGCCGCGCGGTTGCGGCACGATCGGTGCACCACCCGCCCTTGTCCGGGATTGCCCGCATGATTCTTGTCGATGCCGATGCCTGCCCGGTGAAGCCAGAGGCGATCCGCGTCGCCCTGCGCCACGAGATGCCCATCGTATTCGTCGCCAACCAGGGGCTGCGGCTGCCGGACCATCCATTGATCCGAATGTTCGTGGTCGGCGACGGCTTCGACGCCGCCGATGACGCGATCGCCGAAGCGGCGGGGCCGCGCAGTGTTGTCATCACCGCCGATATCCTGCTGGCCGAACGCTGCCTGAAGGCGGGCGCGCAGGTGCTGGACCACAAGGGCGCGGCCTTCACCACGGACGGGATCGGCGGGCAGATCGCCACCCGGGCAATCATGGCCGACCTTCGCGCCGGGCTTGACGGGCAGGGGATCGGCGGGGCGAAACCCTTTGCGAAGGCTGACCGCAGCCGTTTCCTCGATGCGCTGGAAACGACGGTGCGCCGCGTGCCGCGGCGACCCTGACGCTGCTGCGGCCCGCTTGTCGCTTGTGCTGTGGCCTTGCGGCGGGCAGAAACGCGGTGGAGCACCGAACGAAAGGACGCCGATGACCCCGCAGACCCTGACCACCACCCAAGGCCGCCGGATCGCGTTCCACCAGACCCAGGGCAAGACACCGGGGGGTGTCTTTCTCGGCGGACTCAAGTCCGACATGCAGGGCAGCAAGGCGCTGCACCTCGAGGATTGGGCGCGGCGCAGTGGCCGTGCCTTTCTGCGCTTCGATTACTCGGGCCACGGCGAAAGCTCCGGCGCCCTCACCGATGGCTGTATCGGCGACTGGGCGGACGATGCCGAGGCCACGATCCTGACGCTGACCGAAGGGCCGCAGGTGCTGATCGGCTCCTCCATGGGCGGCTGGCAGGCGCTGTTGATGGCGCGCAAGCACCCCGAGATCGTGGCTGGCCTGATCGGCATCGCCGCCGCCCCCGATTTCACCGAAGACAGCATGTGGGCCGGCTTCACCGAGGCACAAAGGGCCGAGATGGCCGAAACCGGACAGGTCGCGCTGCCCTCCGACTACGGCGAGCCCTACATCATCACGCGGCGCATGATCGAGGACGGGCGCGACCACCTCGTGCTGCGCAGCCCGCTGCGCGTCAGCGCGCCGGTGCGGCTCTTGCAGGGCACGGCGGACCGCGACGTGGACATGTCGGTGGCGCTGCGCCTGCTCGATCACCTCGACGGGCCGGATATCCGGCTGGAGCTTGTGAAAGGCGCCGATCACCGGTTTTCCGACGCCTGTTGTCTGTCGCGGATCGTCGCGACGCTGGAGGATGTGCTGGCCCATGTGGACGCTGATTAAACGCCTGTTCATACTTTTCGTCATCCTCGTGGCGGTTGCGGCGGGGGCGCTCTTGCTCGGTCCGCGCGAGCGGATCGAACGCGGCGCACCGGTCTCGCTGGATGGGCGGGGCGTGGCCGAGGTTCTGGCCGCGCGCGAGGCGGCGGTCGGTGGCATCACGCCGGGCACGCAGGCAAGGGTGATCTGGGCCGGGGAACCGGAGGCGGAGACGCCGCTCTCCATCCTCTACCTGCACGGCTTTTCCGCCACGTCCGAGGAAATCCGCCCGGTGCCCGACCGCGTGGCCGCGGCGCTCGGCGCCAACCTGATCTTCGCACGGCTCACCGGGCATGGCCGCGACGGGGCGGCGCTCGCCGCCGCGCGCGCGGGCGACTGGGTCGATGACACGGCGCTGTTCCTCGATCTTGCGCGGGCCGTGGGTGAGCGGGTGCTGATCATCGGCACCTCCACCGGCGGCACGCTGGCCGCCTACGCAGCGACCGACGCAGACATGGCGCGCGACGTTGCGGGGGTCGTGATGCTCTCGCCCAATTTCCGGGTCGCCAACCCCGCCGCGATCCTGACCGAGATGGGCTTTGCGCGCCAGATCGTGCCGCGTCTGGCCGGGGCGGAGCGTGCCTTCACCCCCCTCAACGACCGGCAGGCCCGGTTCTGGACCACCCGCTACGGCACCGATGCGCTGACCAGCCTCGGCACCCTGATGCGCGAAACCCGCGAGCGCGATTTCGCCGCCGCCGGGGTGCCGGTTCTGGCACTTTTCTCCGACCTCGACAGGGTGGTGTCTGCGACCGCAACGCGCGAGGCGCTGCTGTCCTGGGGCGGTCCCGTGACGCTGGCGCCGCTCGACCTGCCGCAGGAGGGCGCAGATCCGTCCCGCCACGTCATAGCGGGCGATATCCTGAGCCCGGCCATGACCGCGCCGGTGACGGAGCGTATCCTCGACTGGGCGGCGGACGCGCTGCCACGCTAACCCATGTTGCGCGAAAACCGTTGTGCGATGCGGGCCGCTCTGGCACCCTTCTGAACAAGGGTTTTCAGCATCAGGGAATTTGCGGCATGCGGGGCGTTGCCGGCTTCATTATCGTGGTCTGCATGGCGGGCAGCGCCTCGGCGCAGACATGGTCAGCGCGCACGACGCTGGACCAGGGCTGGTTCCGGGGGACGGTGCATGCCGTCGATCGGCGGATGGCGATTGCCTGTTCCGGCAGCTATCCGGATGCCGATCCGATGTATGGTGCCGAGGACGGGCCACACGTTCCCTACGGATTCACCGTCGAAATGGCATTTCCGCAGATCGTCGCAAGCGAGGCCCACACGGATCGGGCGGCGACCCGCGACGATATTGTCCTGGTCTCCAACGGGCTGGGCTACCAACTGCCCGAGGTCGGCTTCAACATGCTGAACGGGGAGCGTTGGGAAAGCCATATTTCCATTGGTGATCAGATGATTGCGTCGCTTCTTGCAGGGGATGGCTTACGCGTGTTCGCGCAAGGATCCGAGGTGGTGTCCTACGACGCCGACGGGCTGGCGGACGGGTTGCTGACGGTGATCCGGTTTTGCGACTCGCATTGGGCGCAGCTTGGCCAACCGGTGCCGGACCATGCCCGCGCGATGCTGATGGCGCTGCGCGATGCGGCGGGCAACGACGCGGCGGCCGCGTCGATGGAGCAGGTGGCGCTTGATCGGGTGACGGCGCAGTGTGAAGGGCCGGGCCAGGTGCGCGGCGATTTCATCGGGCGCGGCGATTTCGACGGCGACGGGACGGAGGATATCGTTCTCGACTGGCGCGGCGTCCGCTGCCAGGGCGGCAGCTTTGCCAGCGCACAAGGCGCGGGCCAGTGCGGGATGCACGACTGCCTTGTGTCGGTGTTCGTGTCCTCTGCCATTGCACGCGGCGAAGCGCCCTGGGAAAGGTTGGCGGTCGACGCGCGCGTTGATGCCGACACTCCCGCTCGGCTTGTCCTGGGCAACAGCCCTGCCACCTGTTCCCGCACCGCTCAGGCAGCCGGATGCGGGCAAGCTTACGCGTGGAATCGGTCGGGATTTGTGCAAGTGCCATGACCGGGGCGGTGCACATCCGCCCGAGATCTTGATTGATGAGGTCCAGTGATTTGATTCCAATTGTTTTTTTGCCGGGATTCATGTCTGACGCCCGGCTGTTCCGTGATCAGGCGGAAGCGCTGTCGCCTGACTTTTCGGTGCAGGTCGCCTCGCTTGGTCCAGCTGACAACATCCGCGACATGGCGGCGCGGGTGATCGCCGATCTGCCGCAAGAGGCGGCGCTTGTCGGCGCGTCGCTCGGCGGCATGGTCGCGATGGAGGTGCTGCGCCGCGCGCCGGAGAGGGTCGCTCGGTTGGTGTTGATCGCCACGGATGCGCTGTCGGAATTACCAGCGGTTGCGGCGGCCCGTGACCCGATGATCAGCCGTGCGAAGGCCGGGCGGCTTGACGATGCGATGGCCGAGGCGGTGCCCGTCGATACGCTGGCGCCGGGGCCGTCGCGCGCGGCGGCGCTCGATACCTTGCGGAAAATGGCGCGCCGGGCGGGGCCGACGGGGTTCGCAGCGCAGTCCCGCGCCCTGCAACGCCGCCCCGATCAGCAAGGCACGCTGCGCCGGATCGCGGTGCCCACGCTGCTGATCTGCGGGGCGCATGACAGGATCTTTGCCTGTCGGCGGCACGAGGTCATGGCCGGTCTGGTGCCGCAGGCCAAACTGGTGACGCTGGAGGAGGCAGGCCACCTGCCGACGCTGGAATGCCCGCACAAGGTGACGGAGATCCTCGCCGGCTGGCTCGACAACTAGCGCCCGAACCGCCTGCCGCCTACTCGGCCACGGCGCTGACCACCGGTGCCTTGGGCAGGTCGCAATTGGCGTCGATGAAGTTCAGCACCAGCGGCCGGATATTGTTGCGCCAGCTTTTGCCGGCGAAGATGCCATAATGGCCGGCATTGGGTTCGAGGTAGTTGGCCTTCTTGCTGTCGGGCAGGCCGGTGCACAGCCGCAGTGCTGCGACGCATTGTCCGGGAGCGGAGATATCGTCCTGCCCCCCCTCGACCGTTTTTACGGCAACTGTGGTGATCTTGCCGATGTCCACCCGCTTGCCGGCGACGGTGAAGCGATTCTTGGCGATTTCGAGATCCTTGAAGATCCGCTCGACCGTCGAGAGGTAAAATTCCGCCGTCATGTCCATCACCGCGAGATACTCGTCGTAAAACCGGTTGTGCTTGTTGTGGTCCGCCGCCTCGCCCTTGGCCACCGCGAAAATCTGGTTGGCGAACGCCTTGGCATGCTTGTCGGCGTTCATCGCGATGAAACTGCTCAGCTGTTGCAAGCCGGGATAGACCAAGCGACCCGCGCCGGGATACTTGAACCCAACCCGTTGCAGCACGTGGCGTTCAAGCTGGCCCATGGTGACGCGGTTGCCGAAATCGGTGACGTCGGTGGCGGCTGCGTCGGGGTCGATCGGGCCGCCGATCAGGGTCAGCGTGCGTGGCTGCGCGTCGGGGTCTTCCTCGGCCAGATAGGCGGTCGCGGCAAGCGCGAGGGGGGCCGGCTGGCAGACCGCGATGACATGGGTGTCTGGCCCCATTTCACGCAGGAAATCAACGATGTAGAGGGTATAATCCTCGATATCGAACTTGCCTTTCGACACCGCAATATCGCGCGCATTGTGCCAGTCCGTGATATAGACGTCGCAATCGGGCAGCAGGCTGTAAACGGTGGAGCGCAACAAGGTTGCGTAGTGACCGGACATCGGTGCGACCAGCAGAACCTTGCGCCCCGTCGGTTCACGACCCAGCACGTTGAAACGGATGAGATCGCCGAAGGACCGTTTCTGGACGCATTCGATCTCGACGACATGATCGCGGCCATCGGCGCCGGGGATGGTGTTGATGTTCCAGTCGGGTCTGGCGACCATCCGCTCGAAGCTGCGCTCCATGACCTCGCCCCATGCGGCGGTGATCTGGATCATCGGGTTGGGCATCAGCCCCAGCTGCGGATAGGAGCACATCGCACGCGCGGTGGATCCCAGCCATTGGTTGGTTACCCGCGCAGACTCCATCATGTCATAGGTAAGAAGTTGTTTCATCGCGTCGTGACTCCTGCAAAACTGGGGCAAGTCCGGCCATTGAGGGTCGGATCATTTCGTCGCTTTGCCCTCTCACCCCGGCAAGGCTTACTTTGCACATGCAGCATCGAGAGGGGAAAATCAAGTATGGGACACGAGACCGGCGGAGGAGACGGTGACATGGGCGAGAGTATGGATCGCTTGAGCGAGAATCTTCAGAAGATGGAGGAACTGTCCAAACGCATGGTCGCGGCCCTTGGCGACAAGGACCTGACGACCGATGCCGGTCTGACCGGACCGGGGCTGGACCTGCACCTGAAGGCGGGCTCGGCGATGTGGTCGGAGATGATGGCCAACCCCACCAAGCTGATGGGCCAGCAGGTGGCCTATTGGTCGCAGGCGGTGGAGAACTTCATCGAAACGCAGCAGGCGCTGGCCGCGGGGCAACTGGAAATGCCGGAAGCGGACGAGGAGGCGCCGGGCGACAAGCGGTTTGCCAACCCGATGTGGCGCACGCATCCCTATTTCCGCTTCGTGCGCAAGCAATATGAGCTGAACGCGCAGGCGGTGGAAAAGGCGATGGCGGATCTTGAGGGCCTCGATGACCGCGAACGCAGCCGGGTGGAATTCTTCTCACGCCAGATCATCGACCTGTTCGCGCCGACCAATTACCTCGCCACCAATCCCGACGCGCTGCAAAAGGCGATTGATACCGAAGGGCAAAGCCTTGTCGACGGAATGGAAAACCTGGTGCGCGACATCGAGGCCAACAAGGGGGAAATCCTGCCGACGCTGGCCGATCCCAAGGCGTTCACCGTGGGCGAGAACATCGGCACCGCGCCCGGCAAGGTCATCTTCCGCAACCGGATGATGGAGCTGATCCAGTACGCGCCCGCGACCGAAACCGTTCACCGGGTGCCGCTGGTGATCTTCCCGCCCTGGATCAACAAGTTCTACATCATGGACCTGAAGCCGCAGAACTCGCTGATCCGCTGGATCGTCGATCAGGGCTACACGCTTTTCATTGTCAGCTGGGTCAACCCCGACGAAAGCTACGCCGATACCGGGTTGGAGGATTACATCGAGGAAGGCTACCTTGAGGCGTTCCGCGTCGTCAGGGAGATCACCGGAGAGAAGCAGGTCAATGCCGTGGGCTATTGCATCGCCGGCACCACGCTGTCGGCGACGCTGGCGTTGTTGCAAAAGCGTGGGGACAAGTCGGTGCGCTCGGCCACCTTCCTGACCACGCTGACCGATTTCAACGACCAGGGTGAATTCGTCGTTTTCCTGCAAGACGACTTCGTCGATGCGATCGAACGGCAGGTGACCGAGAAGGGCATTCTGAACAGTTTTTTCATGTCCAAGACGATGAGCTTCCTGCGCGCCAACGATCTGGTCTATGCGCCTGCCGTGCGCAGCTACATGATGGGCGAGGCGCCGCCGGCCTTCGATCTGCTGTACTGGAACGGCGACAGCACCAACCTGCCGGGGCGCATGGTGGTGCAGTATCTGCGCCAGCTATGTCAGGGCAATGACCTGGCGCAGGACGGCTTTTCGATTCTGGGCGAGACGCTGAGTATCAAGGACATCAAACTGCCGGTCTGTTCCATCGGCACCAAGACCGACCATATCGCGCCGTGGAAGAACGTCTATGCCGGGTTCGCGCAGTTCGGCAGCCGCGACAAGACCTTCATCATGTCCGGCTCGGGCCATATCGCGGGGATCATCAACCCGCCGTCGAAGAAGAAATACGGCCACTATACCAACCCGCGGGTCAAGGGCAGTGCCGATGACTGGCTGGAGGGCGCGACCTTCCACGAAGGATCGTGGTGGCCCGAATGGGAAGGCTGGCTGAAGCGCCGCTCTGGCGGGCAGGTCGCGGCGCGCAATCCAGGTGAGTCGGGGTACGAGGCGCTGTGCGATGCGCCGGGAACCTATGTTCTGGTCAAGACGCGGCAGTGATTTTGCAGTCAGATCAATCATTTTGCTGCATTGCAGAAAAAACACTTGAAATGCTGCGATGCAGCATGCATATTGATTGCAGAACACACAGCAAGTCCGGATCCCGGACATAGGAGACAGACCAATGGCCAAGACCAATGATTTCACCAAATACGTCAACGAAGCCATGGCCGCCTTTCCGGTGGACATGACCGCTTACAACGACGCATTCAAATCTTCCGCCGTGATGGGCGAGAAATTCTCGAAAGTCGCTCTGGAAGCTGCCGAGAAGTCGACCGACATCTCGACCAAGTGGACGAAGGACACGCTCGCCAAAGCGGCCGATATGGCCACCGTCAAGGATGAGCCGACCGCCTATACCAAGGCGATGACCGATTTCGCCTCCGCGCAGGCCGAGATGACCGCCGAAACCATGGCCGCCTTCGCCGAGATCGCGAAGAAAGTGCAGATGGAAACCGTCGAGCTGATGATGGCCGCCGGCAAGGAAGCCTCGGAAGAGACCACCGCTGCCGTCAAGAAAGCCACTGCCGAGGTGACCAGCGCTGCCAAGAAAGCCACTGCTGCCGCATAAGGCGCAAGGCCCGGTTTTCGTTCGGGGGTCCTCCCACCTCTTGCGAAGATCCGAAAGGACGGACCCGACAGGGCCCGTCCTTTTTCTTTGATCACGGCAGGTGATTGCATTTTCGCCAAAGCTGCGTAGGCTTCCCGGTGCTGCATTGCAGTGCAAGGAACAGGGAGGTGGTCATGACAGACCCCGACAAACCGCTGCTGATCAAACGCTACGCCAGCCGCAGGCTCTACAATACCGAGACGTCGGATTACGTTACCCTTGAGGATATAGCCGGATTCATCCGCGACGGGCGCGAGGTGAAGATCATCGACCTGAAATCCGGCGATGACCTGACCCGCCAGTATCTGCTTCAGATCGTTGCGGAACACGAAAGCCACGGCGAAAGCGTGCTGCCCATCGGGGTTCTGACCGATCTGGTGCGCAGCTACACCACGCAGGCCCAAAGCATCGTGCCCGAATTTCTGGCAATGTCATTCGACATGTTGCGCGATGGTCAGTCCAAGATGGTCGAGAATATGAGCGCGATAAACCCGTTGGCCAACATGCCCGGCTTCGAGGCGATGCGCGCGCAGCAAGAGGCGTTCATGAAGGCGATGACCGGCGGCATCGCCGGGCAATGGTCCGGCCCGACGTCCGATGGCGAAAGCGCGGACAGCCCAGAGGATGAACTGTCCGAAATCAAGAAACAGCTGGCGGACTTGCAGACCAAGCTTTCCAGGATGTGAGCCCGTCAAACGGGCGTCAGGTTCCGTAGGCGCGAAGGTCGCCCTTGACGTCATCGGCCGCCGCCAGCAGCGCCCCGGCGATGAAATCCAGATCCGGTGTCGTCAAGCGCGCGGGCAGGCGCACGTCGCAGGCGCGCATCAGCATGGCACGGGTTCGCGGCAGCTCGGGCTGATCGCCGGGAATGAACTGCCAGTTCCAGAACGCGCGGGCATTGTCCGTCGACAGGCCGAAGACCTGCACCTTCACGCCGCGCACGGCCGCGGCCTTGGCGAAGGCGCGGGCTTCTTCGTCGCTGTCGAACCCTGCAAGATTGAACTGGATCGAATCCGGCGCGCGCTCTTCCGGGGGCAGGGCCGGCGGCACCGACAGCCAGGACGAGGCGTTGAGCAGCCCGGCGACGTAATCGTGGTTCGCGCGGCCATCGCGCACCCGCCGGGCGACTTCGGGCAGTTGCGAACGAACGATCGCCGCCGACAGGTTGGACAGGCGCAGGTTGTAAAGCGGAAGCTTGTTCTGCCAGCGGGCAAAGGCGCGGTCGAGATCGCCCGTGTTGTCGCCTTCGGGCGCCTTGTGCTTGGCCCAGTTGTGCTCATAGGCGCCCGACATGATCACCGCACGCGCCACGAGGTCGGCGTCGTCGGTGACGAGTATCCCGCCCTCGCCGGAATTGATCAGCTTGTAGGACTGGAAACTGAAGCAGCCGACGCGCCCGATGGTGCCGATGTTGCGCCCGTGCCACGTGGTGCCCAGCGAATGCGCCGCGTCCTCGATTACCGGCACGCCCTTGGCATCGCACAGCGCCATGACGGCGTCCATGTCGGAGGTGTGGCCGCGCATGTGGCTGATGATGACGGCGCCGATCTCATCGGTCAGCTTGGCGGCGAAATCGTCCATGTTGATGCGGTAGTTATCGCCGACCTCGACAAGCACCGGCTGGCAAGCGGCGTGCACGATCGCGGACGGCACCGCGGCAAAGGTGAAAGCAGGGATCAGAACCTGTGTGCCGGGCGCCAGCCCCAGCGCTTCCAGCGACAGGAACAGCGCGGCCGAACAGCTTGACACCGCAAGCGCGTATTTGACGCCCATCATGTCGGCAAATTCGCGCTCCAGCAGGCTGACCGGTGCATCCTCGGGTGCGGTGTAGCGGAAGAGGTCGCCGCTTTGCAGCAAGCGCTCGATCTCGGCACGCGCACTTTCGGGGATTGGTTCGGCGTCGTATACGTTTGGTGCCAGCGCCATGATTTCACCCTTTCGAAAATCTATATTTCGTATTCCTTACATCGGAATCACGACAGATCAAAGACAGAACCCGACCGGCGGCAGATTTTCGCGGCTTCTGGTGGAAAATGTCGGGCCGGACCCGCGCGCCCCGTCAGCGGATCAGATTGGGCCGGTAGCGAAGCCGCGCGCGGCGCTCGGCGGGCAAATGGCGCCCAAGGTGGCGATTGACCCCACCGAACGCCAGGATCACCAACAGCGTCAGCACGATGAAATAGCCCGCCACGATCGGGTAGGGCACGAAGGGGTTGAACGTCCGGTCGGCAAAATAGCTGGCGTAGTACAGTGCATCGCCCTGTTGCCGAAAGGCCGGGAAGCCTGAGAAATAGACCAGCGTGGTGGCGTGGAAGAGGAAGATCGCCTCGTTCGTGTAGGCTGGCCACGCCAGCCGCAGCATGGTCGGGTAAACCACCCGCCGGAACCGCTTGAACCCGGACATGCCATAGGCGTCGGCGGCCTCCAGATCGCCCTTCGGCACAGATTGCAGCGCGCCGTAGAAGATCTCGCCCGAATAGGCGGAGGTATTGAGGAACAGGACGATCACGGCCCCCAGCCACGCCCGCGCAAACGGGTCGGTGAGCCAGCTGATATCGGTGCTGCTGGCGCCGATCACGATCTCGTCGGGCAGGCGGACCAGCGCGAAATAGGCAAGGAAGAACTGGATGAAGAGCGGCGAGCTGCGAAAGACGAAGATGAACCATTCCGCCGGCTTGCGGATGATGCGCGCCCGCGCCGATTTGCCGACCGCCAGCGCCACCGCGAAGAAAAACCCGAAGAACAGCGCCAAGGCCCCGAAATAGACGTTCCAGATCATGCCCGAACCGATCAGGGTGATTTGTTCGCAAAGGCCGATCTCGCCGCGCGGCAAAAGCCGCTCGCCGATTCCGAGCGAGCGCAGCGCGTAGGCCTGAACGGTGTCCCAGCAGCTCATACCGTGGCCTTTCGTTGCGCTTCACCGCCGGCCGTGGCCTGCCCGTGGCTCAGCCTGCGGGTCAGCCGGGCCAGCGCGATCTCCGACACCCTGGTGAAGCCGAGATAGACGGCCAGCAGCGCAAGGAAATACCACATCCGCCAGTCTGGATGTGGATAGCTGTATTGCGAGGTGCGGCTGCCGCCAAGTTCGCGCGCCCAGTAGACGATATCCTCCACCCCCAGCAGGAACAAAAGCGGCGTTGCCTTGATCAGGATCATCCACAGATTGCTCAGCCCCGGCAGCGCGTAAATCCACATCTGCGGCACGAGGATGCGCCAGAAGCTCTGGCGCCGCGTCATGCCATAGGCCTCGGCGGTTTCCATCTGCGCGCGCGGCACCGCGCGCATGGCCCCAAAGAGCACGTTGGCCGCGAAGGCCCCGAACACGATCGCGAAGGTAAAGACGGCGATCAAGAAGTTGTAGGTTTCGTGCACCCATTGCGGGGCGGAACTCAGCGGGATCTTCGCCGCCTGGCAGACCAGGAAATTCGCGCCCTGTCGGATCGGCTCGTCCCACTCTGGGCAGCGGATCTGGTGGTTGATCCATTCCAGCGCCTGGTCGATTGCGATGACGAAAAACAGGAAAAAGACGATGTCCGGCACGCCGCGCACCATCGCTGTGTAGAGCTTGCCGACCCACGCGAGCGGCAGGATGTGCGACCGGCTGGCCGAAGCGCCGATGAAGCCGAAGGCAAGGGCAAGCGGCGCAGTGACCGCCAGAAGGATCAGCACGGTCAGGAAGCTCTGGTAGAACAACAGGTGGACGCCGTTCGTCAGGTAACAGGCGAACCACGGGGCTGTGTCCAGCGTGGAGGGATCGGCGCAAAACTCGAACATCGGGCCTCGGGTATGGTGGCGCGCGACGGTCTGTCCGCCGCGCGCCGGGACCGGATCAGTTGTAGGTGACGGCGTCCTCGCCGAACCATTCCAGGATCAGCGCGTTCAGCGTGCCGTCTTCCTTCATCGAGGCGATGGCCGCGTCGAAGGTTGCGCGCAGCGCGTCGTCATTGTCGCGCAGGCCCATGCCGATGCCACCGCCCAGCGAAACGGGGTCGCCGACGATGCGCAGGTCGTCATCCTCGGCCACGATGTCGAGCAGGAAATCGCCATCCGCCAGAACCGCGTCGGCCTCGCCGGTGCGCACCGCTGCGACGGTTTCATCGGGGGTGGCGTATTCGATCAGCGTGGCGCCGGATTCAGCGACGTAGCCCGACTGGATGGTGTTGGTCTGCGCCGCGATGTAGCCACCCGCGAGGTCCACATCGTCCGAAAGCGCCGCGAAAAGCGACGCCGACGGCGGGATGTAATCCTGCGTGAAGTCGATCACCTCGTCGCGTTCGGGGGTGATCGACATGCCGGCGATGATGGTGTCGTAATTGCCCGAGGTCAGGTTGGGGATGATCGAATCCCAGTCATTGGTGACCCATTGGCAGGTCAGGCCCGCCCGCGCGCAGAGCTCGTCACCAAGCGCGCGCTCGAACCCGTCCACTTCGCCGGAGTCGTTGATGAAGTTATAGGGCGGGTAGGCGCCCTCGGTGCCCATGCGGATGGTGCGCTCCTGCGCCAGGCCCATGCCGGCCGAAAGCGCCAGGATCGTGGCGGAAAGAACGAGTTTTTTCATTGTGTTACTCCCTGGTTGTGGTGTGTCGTCATTGCGACGTGGTGTGGCTGAGGAATTGTTGCAGACGCACCGATTGCGGGTTGCCGAACAGCGCCTCGGGCGGGCCTTCCTCCTCGATCAGGCCTTGATGCAGAAAGACGACGTGATCGGACAGGTCACGCGCCAGCCGCATGTCGTGGGTGACAAGGATCATGGTGCGCCCCTCGGCGGCAAGCGCCTTGATCACGCGCACCACCTCCTGTTCCAGCTCCGGGTCGAGCGCCGAGGTCGGTTCGTCGAACAACAGCGCCCGCGGCTCCATGCAGAGCGCCCGAGCGATTGCCGCGCGCTGCTGCTGCCCGCCCGACAGTTGCGCCGGCCACGCGTCGCACTTGTCGCCGATGCCCACCTTGTCGAGATAGCCGCGCGCCGCCGCCTCGACCTCGGCCTTGTCGCGGCCGAGCACCGTTACCGGCGCCTCCATCACGTTTTGCAGGATGGTCATGTGCGCCCACAGGTTGAACTGCTGGAACACCATCGACAGGTTGGTGCGGATGCGCCGGACCTGGTGGCTGTCGGCGGGCTGGCGGTGCGGGCCCTGGCCCTTCCAGCGCACTTCCTCGCCCTCGAAGGCGATGCGGCCCTGCTGGCTGTCTTCGAGAAGGTTGGCGCAGCGCAGAAGCGTCGATTTGCCCGACCCGGAAGAGCCGATCAGCGACACCACGTCGCCACCGCACGCGCGCATGTCGACACCGCGCAGCACGTGCAGGTCGCCAAAGCTCTTGTGTAGCCCGGTAATCTCGATGACGGGCGGTGCGGTTTGGTCGCTCACGCGGAGTCTTCCTTCAAGGCCATTGGTGATTTCTGCGCAAAAAAAGCGCGAATGCAATGCGCATTTGTCGGATGACATCGCGTCGTGCAGGGCAAATGCCTCTCATTCGGGCAGATCTGCCGGGTCTGGCGGGATCGCGAGCGCTGCGTAAGCGCAGAGGGGCAGGTTTGCGAACCCTTCCAGGCAAAGCGCGGCGCGGTGGCGCGCGGGCAGGGCGGCAAGCGCCTCTTCAAGGGCGGCGAGAATCGGTTCGGGGTCGCGTCCCTTCGCGGTGATCAGCGGCAGGGCCGGCGTCGGCGCGGTGCGGGCCAGTTCGTGCAGGACGGCAAGGTCCGGCTCGTGGCGCAACAAAAGCCGCCAGGTTTGCGCGTCGATGGCCGCGATGTCTGCCTGTCCCGTCAGCACCGCTTGCGCCGAGGCGGCGTGTCCGCCGGTCAGGATCGGGCGGCGCGGGGTCAGCCCGTGGCGCGCGGCGTGGGCGAAAATTGCGCCCCAGCCTGACTGGCTGAGCCCGTCATTGGCGGCGACGCGGGTCACCAGCCGCGCCAGCGGTGCATCGGCCAGATCAGGGCGCGTCACCAGAACCGAATTGTAATACCCGAACGGACAGCCGGGCAGGCCGAAATCCGGGGTGCATACCAGTCGCACGCGGGTCCCCAGCTTGGCGCGCAGCGGCAGCCCGCAGGTCTGCGACACCAACAGGTCGGGTGCGGTCCACAGATCCCACAGGCTGGCGGCGTTGCGGGTCAGCGCCTCGGGCGCGTCCAGCCCGCGCGCGCGCAGGGCGTCGCGGGTGAGCGCCCAGAACGCATCGGTGGCGGCGCGCATCTCGGGCCGGTCATACATCGGCAACGCGGCCAGCATGGCCTAGCCCCGCGCCTCGACCCGCTGGCGCGCAAGCGCGCTGTCGCGGTCGTTGACGCCCAGAAGGTTCGTCGTCAGCCGCAAGAGCGCGTCCTCCTCGTGGTCGCGCACCCCGTCGGCCAGTGCCACGGCCCAGAGCGCTTCGACCACGTCGGTGCGGTTCTCGTAGGGCACGGCGTCCTTGATCGCGCGGGTAAAGCGCACCGTGTCGGGTGCCTCGGCTTCCAGCGTCTCGGCGTCGGCGCGCAGTCTGGCGGCCTCGACGGGCGAAAGATCATGACGCTCGGCAAGGATCCGGTCGATCCGGGCAATCTCGGTCACGTCGTAATGACCGTCGCTCTTGGCGATGCGCACCAGAAGCGCAGCCAATGCCAGGCGCGCGTCGGTATCTGGCAATTCGGGCGGGGCGGGCGCCATCAGGCGCTGTAGCAATTCGGCAAACATGACGCCCTGCATATTTCGCCGCGCAGGATTTGCCAAGCTGCTTGCCAAACAAAGGCATCGGCGCAGCACCGGAAAAAGGCGAAGCGCCGGGGAACGCTTCGCCTTTCAGGGGACAGGGAGGAGGAAAGGGTTTCGTCAGTGAAATGAGCGGTAAAAATGACCTGGTTGCTGGTGATCGGTGATTGAAACACCTTGTGCCCATGGGTCGCGCGACGGGCCAAAAGGGTTCACCACAAAATGAAACGCCCCCGCCGAAAATCTCCGGTCGGGGGCGTAAAGATTTGATAAAGAATGAGAAAAATTCAGACCAGCCGGGAATTTTCCTTCGCTGCGCGGATGAAATCGGCAAACAGCGGGTGCGGCGCGAAGGGTTTGGATTTCAACTCCGGGTGGAACTGCACTCCGATAAACCACGGGTGATCGGCGTGTTCCACGATCTCCGGCAGGCGACCGTCGGGCGACATGCCGGAAAAGACCAACCCCTTGTCCTCCAGCGCGTCGCGGTACTTGATATCCACTTCGTAGCGATGCCGGTGGCGTTCCTCGATACTGGTCGCGCCGTAGACTTTCGACACCAGCGAGCCGTCTTTCAGCATCGCGGTATAGGCACCGAGCCGCATGGTGCCGCCCTTGTCATCGTCGAGCTTGCGCTTGACCGTATAGTTGCCCTGAACCCATTCCCTGAGGTGATAGACAACCGGGGTAAAGCGTTTCTTGCCGGCCTCATGGTCGAACTCTTCCGATCCTGCATCGCCCAGATCGGCGAGGTTGCGCGCCGCCTCGATCACCGCCATCTGCATGCCGAGGCAGATGCCGAGATAGGGCACCTTGTGTTCGCGGGCGAATTGCGCGGCCTTGATCTTGCCCTCTGTGCCGCGTTCGCCGAAGCCGCCGGGCACCAGGATCGCGTCGTAGAGTTCGAGGTAGGGGACCGGGTCCTCGCGGTCGAAGATCTCGGCGTCGATCCACTCGGCCTTGACCTTCACCCGGTTGGCCATGCCGCCATGTGTCAGGGCCTCGGCGATGGACTTGTAGGCGTCCTCCAGTTGCGTGTACTTGCCGACGATGGCGACCTCGACCACACCCTCGGGGTTGTGGATGCGGTCGGACACGTCTTCCCAGCGGCGCAGGTCGGGCTTTGGTGCCGGGCTGATCCCGAACGCATCCAGCACCGCCTGGTCGAGCCCTTCGTTGTGATAGGCCAGCGGTGCGTCGTAGATGGTCGACAGGTCCTGCGCGGCGATCACGGAATCGGGGCGCACGTTGCAGAACAGCGCCAGTTTTTCGCGTTCCTTGGCGGGGATCGGTCCCTCCGACCGGCAGACGAGGATATCCGGTGCCAGCCCGATGGAGCGCAATTCCTTGACGCTGTGTTGTGTCGGCTTGGTCTTGAGCTCGCCGCTTGCCTTCAGCCATGGCAACAGCGTCAGATGCATCAAAACGCACTGTCCGCGCGGCTTTTCCTGCCCGAACTGGCGGATCGCCTCGAAGAAGGGCAAACCCTCTATATCGCCGACGGTGCCGCCGATCTCGCACAGCATGAAATCGACGTCATCCTCACCAATGGCGATGAAGTCCTTGATTTCATTGGTGACATGCGGAATGACCTGGATCGTTTTGCCAAGGTATTCGCCGCGACGCTCCTTTTCCAGAACGTTGGAGTAGATGCGGCCGGAACTGACGGAATCGGTCTTGCAGGCGGGCACCCCGGTAAAGCGTTCGTAGTGCCCCAGGTCGAGGTCGGTTTCCGCGCCATCATCGGTCACGAACACCTCGCCATGTTCAAACGGCGACATGGTGCCGGGATCGACGTTCAGGTACGGGTCGAGCTTGCGCAGCCGGACGCTGAAGCCGCGGGCTTGCAACAGCGCGCCAAGCGCAGCCGAAGCAAGACCTTTCCCAAGCGAGGAAACCACCCCGCCGGTGATGAAAATAAACCGCGCCATGTGGTGCTCGTCTCCCGTGTCGGACCGGTGCGCCAATGCTGCAAATCCCGGTCGCTCCGTCCATGTATCACGGGAGTCGATCATAACAGGATTCGCAGGGTCGGGGCAAGACGGCCGCAATATTCGGTGGAAATCGGGGGCAACGCCCCCAGATTTATTGCGTCAGTCGGCCCGTGGCGGGGCAAGAGGCGCATCGGTTTGAGGTGGTGGCAACAGCGACCCCTCGCCCGGCAGGGCCGGCGGCGCGGTGTCGGTTTCTTGCGTGGCTGCGCCGGGGCCATTGCCGATCCGGTCGAGAACCGATCCGCTTTCCGCATTCTGCGCGGCGATGATCGTCAGCGTGATCGAGGTGGCCAGAAACGCAATCGCCAGGCCCCATGTCACCTTGCCAAGCGCCGACGCGGCGGCCCGGCCTGTCATGGCGCCGCCGCCTCCGCCGCCGATGCCAAGCCCGCCACCTTCCGACCGCTGGAGCAGAACCACGCCTATCAGACAGATGGCAAGGATCAGGTGGACGACGAGGATGACGTTTTCCATGACGATTGTGTTCCGGGCCTTGCACTGGTTTGGGTCTACTTATGGGAAGCGCCCGGATGCCGCAAGAGGGGGATCGCGCAAAGCTGACCGGGCCGCGCGGCGGGCAGGCGCCGAAAAAGGGGGTGCCATGCAGCCCCCCCGCACACCCCTCATGCACCTTGCGTGCAGACGAAAAGCGGGGTCGCCGCGCGGGGCGCGTCGATCCGGGGGCGCCCCTCGTCAAGCCCCTGCGGGGCCCTCCTCGGGGCGCGTTGCCACGGGATGGCGGATGCGGCGCGCGCCGGTGCCGGCCGGTGGCGCGGGCGGCGCGAGCGGGACGCCTCCGGCGGGAGTATTTGACCCAAGAAGAAGGCGGAAGGGGGGAGTATTTGACCCAAGAAGAAGGCCGAAGGAAGGCCGAAGGGGGCACGCGGCCGCCCGCGCGGGGCGCGGCCGATTTTCCGGTTTCGCCGCGCCGGGGGCGTCGCTATACACGCAACGGTTTGAGCCCGGTTCATCAGGAAGGATCCGCATATGGCCAATGTTGTTGTCGTGGGCGCCCAGTGGGGCGACGAAGGCAAGGGCAAGATCGTCGACTGGCTGAGCGAACGCGCCGACGTGATCGCCCGCTTTCAGGGCGGCCACAATGCCGGCCACACGCTGGTCATCGACGGCAAGGTCTACAAGCTGCACGCGCTGCCCTCGGGCGTGGTGCGCGGCGGCAAGCTATCGGTTATCGGCAATGGCGTCGTGCTCGACCCGTGGCACCTGATGGACGAGATCGAAACGGTGCGCGCGCAGGGGGTGGAAATCACGCCCGAAACGCTGATGATCGCCGAGAACGCGCCGCTGATCCTGCCCATTCACGGCGAGCTTGACCGCGCCCGCGAAGAAGCCGCCAGCAAGGGCACCAAGATCGGCACCACCGGGCGCGGCATCGGGCCGGCCTACGAGGACAAGGTGGGGCGACGGTCGGTCCGGGTTGCCGATCTGGGTGACGATGCGACGCTGGAGGCGCGGGTGGATCGCGCGTTGCAGCATCACGACCCGCTGCGCCGAGGCCTTGGCATCGACCCGGTGGACCGGGAGGCGCTGATCGCGCAGCTGAGGGAGATCGCGCCGCAGATTCTGCCCTATGCCGGGCCGGTCTGGAAGGTGATGACCGAACAGCGCCGCGCCGGGCGGCGGATCCTGTTCGAGGGCGCACAGGGCGCGCTACTGGATATCGACTTCGGCACCTACCCGTTCGTGACGTCCTCGAACGTGATCGCCGGGCAGGCGGCGACGGGCGTGGGCATCGGTCCCGGTGCCATCGACTACGTGCTGGGCATCGTGAAGGCTTACACTACCCGCGTCGGCGAAGGGCCGTTCCCGACCGAACTGGATGACGCGGATGGCCAGCGTCTCGGGGAACGCGGGCACGAGTTCGGCACCACCACGGGCCGCAAGCGGCGCTGCGGCTGGTTCGACGCGGTGCTGGTGCGCCAGACCTGCGCGATCAGCGGCATCAACGGCATCTCGCTGACCAAGCTCGACGTGCTCGACGGGTTCGAGACGCTGAAGATCTGCGTCGGCTACGATCTCGATGGCTCGCGGCTCGATTACCTTCCGACGGCGGCGGATCGACAGGACCGCTGCGTGCCGATCTACGAGGAAATGCCCGGCTGGTCGGAATCGACCGAAGGGGCGCGGTCCTGGGCCGACCTGCCGGCGAACGCGATCAAGTATGTGCGCCGGGTCGAGGAGTTGATCCGCTGCCCTGTGGCGCTACTTTCCACGTCACCCGAGAGGGAAGACACGATCCTTGTCACGGACCCGTTTGCAGACTGATGACCCTGAGTTACAAATCCCGGCGACGCTGGTCGCTTTTCATCCTGCTGGTCGGGCTGCCCGCCTATATCGGCGCGGCGTGGTTCCTGATGAGCCTGTTCGAGTCCGAGTCGGTGCTGATCGACGCGGCGATCTACGTGACCCTCGGAATTGTCTGGGCCCTGCCTTTCCGTGCCGTTTTCAAAGGGATCGGGCAAGCGGACCCGGCGGCCGCGACCGACGACACCCCGGGACGGTAACCCCGGGGTGCCGACACCTGCCAGAATGTCTTGCAATCAGCCGCTGAAGTAGGCCGATGCCGATGTCAGGCGGAACTGGCCCCGGCGGATCTTCTCGATCTGGCCGTCGTTTAGGATCGCGCCGAAGGCGGTCAGCACGTCTTCACGGCTGGCGGTGCTGACGGAGTGGTCGAGGATCGTGCGGACGACCTCGCTGCGGCTGAAACTTTCCTCGTCCGACTGGCTGTCGGCATAGCCGCAGGCCGCAGCGGTCACGCCGGCAATATCGTTCACATCAACCCCATGATCGGCAAGAAACGCGGCGAAGGCCTGTTCCGGCGTGTCCTGCGGCGCCATTTGCGGCGCCTGCTCTGCCTCGGGGTCTTGCGCGACGCGGTCCTGCGCGGCGAGGGTCAGGGGGCTGTCCTCGACAGCGGCGCGCGGTGCGGCGTCGCTGCGTCGAACGCGGCGCGGACGCACCACCTGGGCAACCGCTTTTGCCTGCCCGCCTTGTGGATCGACGCGTTGTTCGGACACCAGCATCAGCGGCGTCTGCCGCGTCGGACGGTCCGTTGCGGGCCGCGATGACCGGCGCCGTTGACCGTCCTTGTGCACCCGGCGCGGGCGCATCACCTGCGCCAGATCCTCGCGATAGCGGGCGGTATCGTCGCTGGGTTCGGCAGGACCGGAAAGCTGATCTTCGGCGGCGCGGGCGGCAACGGCGGCCTTGAGATGCTCTATATTGGCGCGGCGGCGCGTGTTCTCGTCGGTTGACAGGCGGGTGTCGGTGGCGTCGAACAGACGGCTGACATTGTCCTCGGCCACGTCGCCCTCGTTCAAGTGTTGGCGGCGGGCCTCGCGTTCGGCGCGGCGCGCGGTGCGCTCGGCCTCGATCTGGGCCAGTTCGCGCTGAAGATCGGCCTCGGCGTCGGGCGCCAGTTGGGCGTCGGACTCCACGGTTTCGGCGCTGCCGGTCTCGGCTTCGTCGTCCTCGATTTCCTCCATGGCGAGGGCGGCGGACCCTTCGGGCGCGCGTCCCCGGATCACCCAGACACGCGGCGAGCGGCCGGGTTGATCGCCGCCTGAGCGCGCGGGCGCGTCGGATACCGCATCGGAGGGGCCGCTTGCCGGTTGCGGTGTGGGTGCGGAGCGTTCCGGCGCGGCGGCCTGCGGGGCGGGGGCGTCCGCCTGTGCCGCTGATTGTGCGGTCTCAGCGGCCGGACCATCGGAAAAAGCGGCGCTGTCGGTGTCGTCCCCGTCATAGGCCTGCGCCGCGTCGGCCTCGTCTTCCTCGGCCTCCTCCATCGCCACGACGCGGCGAATCCGCGCAAGCTTGGCGGCGACGCTGTCGGGATCGGGATAGCTGCTGTCCTCAGCGGTGTCTTCGACGGCGTTTTCGGCCGTGTCTTCGGTGGCCTCTTCGACTTCCGTCTCATCGGCCGGGGCAGGGTCGGGGTCTGCAACCGGTGCCTCGGGGGCGTCGGCCTCGGCGCGGTCCTGCGGGGCGTCGGCGTCCTCTGCGTCCTCTGCGTCCTCTGCGTCCTCTGCGCGCGCGTCTTCAGTGTCGCGGGTCAGGTCTTCTGCGACCACTTCAGCGGTTTCCCCGGCCTCGGCCTCGGTGTCGGAATAGGTGGCCATCGCCTGCATGACGGCGGAGATGGTATCCTCGCCTTCGGGCTGGTCCGGCTGGTCGGTCTCGACCGTGCCGTCGGCCTCATCCGTGGTGGACGCGTCCTCGTGCGGATCGGCCATCGCGGCGGCGGCTGCGGCGCCGGCCATGGCGGCGGCTGTGGCGATCGCGGCGGACGAGCTTTCGCTGGCTTGCTGCGCGCGCTCGGCGGTCTCGGTCTCGGTCTCGGCTGCTGCGTCTGCGCCAGACTCGTTGGCCTCGGGCGCTTCGGGCGCTTCGGTAATGCTGTCTTCGGGGGCGGTGGTGTCCTCCTCCTCCGATTCGGCCGGTTCGTCTTCGGCCTGCGCGTCGGGCGCGACCGGATCCGGTTCGTCTTCGTGCTTCGGCCCGGCGTCCCGTGGTGCGGGCATGTCTTCCAATGCCCTGGTCGCCGGGCTGGCGGCCTCGGTCACGTCGCTTGCGTCGAGCGCATCATCGAGCGCGTCCCCGGCTTGCGCGGTGCCGACATACGGGCGCAGCAACAGGCCGCTTTCCATGATCCGTGCATCGACGCGGGAGTGGATCGCGTTTTCCGTGATCCGGTGCAGCATCTCGGTATCCGGGGTCGGCGGTTCGGCGCCGAAATACCGGTCCCCCGCGGCGAGGTCGCGGAAATACTCCGCAATCGCCTTCATCGCCTCGAACGGGTTCTCGAACCCCTCCAGCGTGCAGGAGAAGGTTCCGTAGGATACCGTAAGGATCTTGTTCTCGTCGCTCATGACACAACTCAATCTCTGCTCGCTCCGGGATCGGTCCCGGAATTTACCATCTTGTGAAAAGGTGTAACAAACCTATTCCAGCCAATCGGGACGGCATTGGGGCTATTACGTGAATTCTGACAGCAAAAATGGCGAGATCTTGCCGGGCCGCACCAGCGTCATCCGCCGTGACACCCTTGTGACACTATTGGGGGGCGGTGACGTTGACGCGCACGATCTGGCCGATTCCCTTGCCCGCGCGCCGGCTCTGGTGGCCGCCGACAGCGGCGCGGACCGCGCCATGGCGCTTGGATATCGACCTGACAGCGTGATCGGCGATCTCGATTCGGTCAGCGCCGCGACGCGCGCCGCGCTGCCGCAGGATCGGCTGATCCATGTCGCCGAACAGGAGAGCACCGATTTCGAGAAGGCGCTGACCCGGATCGACGCGCCCGGCGTGCTGGCGCTTGGCCTGACCGGGCGGCGCACCGACCATGAACTGGCTGCGTGGCATGTCCTGATGCGCCACCCCGAACCGCCCTGCATCGTGCTGGGGGCGGAGGATATCGTGTTCCTCGCGCCGCTGCATATGGCGCTGGATTTGCCGGTGGGCACGCGGGTGTCGCTGTTTCCGATGGCCCCGGTCGCGGGCCGGTCAACCGGGCTGCGCTGGCCCATCGACGGGGTTGGATTCGCGCCCGGAAAAGCCATCGGCACCTCGAACCGCAGCACCGCGCCGCGCGTGTCGCTGACCTTCGAGACGCGCGCGATGCTGGTGATTTTGCCCAAGACGCAGCTTTCCGCCGCGCTTTCGGCGCTGATCTGAAGGGTTTTCCCCTCGCCTGCCGGGCCAGGCTTGTGTAAGACCGATCACAACGCAACAACAGTGACACCGCCATGACAGCAGAGCTTTCCCCCATCGACAAGGCCAAGTTCGTCGCCGCAAAGCGCGCCGTGGATTACGTTGAAGACGGCATGCGCGTCGGGCTCGGCACCGGATCGACCGCCGCGTGGATGGTGCGCTGCCTGGGCGAGATGGTGCGCGAGGACGGCATCCGCATCACCGGCGTCGCCACGTCGAGCCGCACCGCCGATCTGGCGCGGCAGGTGGGGGTGCCGGTCTCGACGCTCGACGAGGTGAAATGGCTCGACCTGACCATCGACGGGGCGGATGAATACGACCCCAGGTTGAACCTCATCAAGGGCGGCGGCGGCGCGCTGTTGCAGGAAAAGATCGTCGCCACCGCCTCCGACCAGATGATCGTGATCGCCGATATCGGCAAGCAGGTCGACACGCTGGGCGCCTTTCCGCTGCCGCTGGAGGTGATCCCGTTCGGCTGGCAGACCTCCAAGGCGCTGGTCGAGGAGATGCTGGCCAATCTCGATGTCGGGGGGCGCGCGGTGTCGTTGCGGCTCGATAACGGGGCGCCCTACCGCACCGACGAGGGTAATTTCATCCTCGATCTGCACCTGCGCCGAATCGGCGACCCGCATCAGCTTGGTATGGTGCTGAACCAGGTGCCGGGGGTGGTGGAGAACGGCCTGTTCCTCGACATCTGCGATATCGTGGTGATCGGCGGCAGCGACGGCAGCGTCGAGGTGCGCGACATCAACAACGGCACCGTCGAGCACGAACAGATCGACATCGTCGATACCGACAACCTTTTCCTGGACGTGCAGGACTAGATCGGCGCGGGCCGGGTGTACGATGGTGCCGCGTGCGTGCGGGACGATTCGCCGTTATCTCCGGCAAGGGCCTCACAAGACGGGAGCGGGCGATGAGCCAGTTTGATTTTGACCTGTTCGTTGTCGGTGGCGGCTCCGGCGGGGTGCGGGCGGCGCGGATCGCGGCCGAACATGGCGCCAGCGTCGGGCTGGCCGAGGAATACCGCATGGGCGGCACCTGCGTCATTCGCGGCTGCGTGCCGAAAAAACTGATGGTCTATGCCTCTGGTTATCCGGGCCAGGTGCGGGACGCGGCGCAATACGGCTGGAAAGCCCATGTCGCCAAGTTTGACTGGCCGACCTTCCGCGCCAAGATGGATGCGGAACTGGATCGGCTGGAAGCGGCCTATCGCGGCAACCTCGCGCGCTCCGGCGTGACCGGGTTCGACGCCCGCGCCACGCTGGTCGATCCGCATACCGTGGAGCTTTCCGATGGCCAGCGGCGGACGGCAGCGCATATCCTGATTGCCACCGGCGGGCACCCGTTCGTGCCGGAGTTTCCGGGATCGGACGACGTGATGACCTCGAACGAGGTCTTCAAGCTCGACACGCTCCCCGACAGCATCCTTGTCGTTGGCGGCGGCTATATCGCCTGCGAATTTGCCGGCATCTTCAACGGTCTGGGTAGCAAGGTGACGCAATTCTACCGCGGCGCGCAGGTGTTGCGCGGGTTCGACGACGAGGCGCGCGGCCATGTCGCCGACGCGATGCAGGCGCGCGGGGTGGAATTGCACCTCGGCACCGACGTGATGTCGATCACCCCGGACGCGGGCGGCTACCGTGTCAAGGCGTCGAACGGGATCGAGCGGGTGTTCGAGAAGGTGCTCTACGCCACCGGGCGCAAACCCAATTCGGGCGGGCTCGGGCTGGAGGAGATCGGCGTGGAAACCGGCCGCAACGGCGAGATCATCGTCGATGATTACAGCCAGACCAACATCCCCTCGATCTTTGCCGTCGGCGACGTGACAGACCGCGTCAACCTGACGCCGGTGGCAATCCGCGAAGGCCACGCCTTCGCCGATACCGTTTTCGGCGGCACCCCGCGCAAGGCGGATCACGAGCTGATTCCGTCCGCCGTCTTCACCCAGCCGGAGCTTGGCACCGTTGGGCTGAGCGAGGAAGCCGCCCGCGACGTCGGCCCGATCGAGGTCTACTGCGCCGCCTTCCGGCCCATGCAGGCACTGTTCGCGGGGCACGAGGAGCGGGTGCTGATGAAGCTGATCGTCTGCGCCGACACGCGCAGGGTTGTGGGCGTGCACCTGGTGGGCGAGCACGCCGGCGAGTTGATCCAGACCATCGGTATCGCGGTCAAGATGGGCGCCACGAAGGAAGACTTCGACCGCACCATGGCGGTGCATCCGACGATGGCCGAGGAACTGGTGACGATGAAAACTCCTGTCCGAACGGCTTGATTTTCAGGGCCAACAGGCACAGGTACCAAAGGCATTACGGCGCGGCCAAAGGGGCGCGTCCTTGGTATAACAAGGGGATAACCTTAATGGCTGGACAGTCAGGCGGACCATGGGGCGGCGGTGGCGGCTCCGGTGGTGGCGGAAACAGGGGAAATGGCGGTGACGACCGCGGGCCGCGGCGGCCCGGCGAAGGCGGCGGCCAGCAGATCCCCGAGATCGACGAAATCGTCCGCAAGGGCCAGGAACAGCTGCGCATCCTGATGGGCGGGCGTGGTGGTGGAACCGGCGGACCGGGCGGTGGCAAGGGGCCACAATTCGGGCGCGGAACGGTGATTATCGGCGTGCTCGCCGTTGTGGCGCTGTGGCTGTTTGCCTCGGTCTACACGGTGCGGCCCGAGGAGCGATCGGTCGAGCTGTTCCTTGGTGAACGCTTCGCAATCGGCGAACCGGGGCTGAACTTCGCGCCGTGGCCGCTGATCACGTACGAAACGGTCGAAGTGACCACCAACCGGACGGAAGCAATCGGCGTCAGCCGCTCCGGCGGGTCCGAGGTGGGGCTGATGCTGACCACCGATGCCAATATTGTCGATATCGCGTTTGAAGTGGTCTGGAACATCACCGATCCGCAGGAATTCCTGTTCAACCTCGCCGACCCGCGCGAAACCGTGCGCGCGGTGTCCGAGGCGTCGATGCGTGAAGTGATTTCCGCCTCTTTGCTGGCGCCGATCCTGAACCGTGACCGGGCGGTGATCGCCGCGACGGTCAAGGAGCTTATCCAGGACACGCTGAACAGCTATGGCGCCGGGATCAACATCGTTCGCCTTAACCTTGACCGCGCCGACCCGCCGGTGGAAGTGATCGATTCGTTCCGCGATGTGCAGGCCGCAGAACAGGAACGCGACCGGCTGCAACGGCAGGCCGACGCCTATGCCAACCAGGTGTTGGCCGACGCACGCGGATCCGCCGCGCAAACGCTGGAAGAGGCCGAAGGCTATCGCGCCCAGGTGGTCAACGAGGCACAAGGTGAGGCCAGCCGCTTCCTGTCGGTTCTGCGCGAATATCAACAGGCGCCGGACGTCACGCGCCAGCGCCTCTATCTTGAAACCATGGAACGCGTGCTTGGCGGGATGGAAACGATCATCCTTGACACCGATGGCAGCGGCACCGGGGCAGGGGGCGTTTTGCCCTACCTGCCGCTTGACCAACTCCGCACCCGGGGGACCAATTGATGCGCAAGATGACCTTTATAATCCCCGCCATCGTCGTGGTTATTGCGCTGCTTCTCAGTTCGATCTTCGTCGTCGACGAACGCCAGCGCGCGTTGGTGATGCAGTTTGGCCAGATCCGACGGGTCATTGATGAGCCGGGGCTTAACTTCAAGATTCCCTTCATCCAGGAAGTCGTCTTCTATGAGGACCGGATCCTGTCGCTCGACACCGCTGCCATCGAGGTGACACCGTCGGATGACCGTCGCCTCGTGGTCTATGCCTTCGCCCGCTGGCGCATCATCGACACCGAACAGTTCCGCCTCGCCGTCGGCGTTGGCGGCCTGCGCCAGGCCGAGGCGCTGCTGGACAATATCCTCAACCCGCAAATCCGCGAGGTTCTGGGTTCCGAGGGGGTGACGTCGAACACGATCCTGTCGGCCGACAGAACCAACCTCATGCGCCGGATCACCGAACAGGCGCGCGCTCTGGCTGCGCCGCTTGGCATCGACGTGCTCGATGTGCGGCTCAAGCAGACGGCGCTGCCGCGTCAGAACCTGCAAGCCACCTTCGAACGGATGCGCGCCGAACGTGAGCGCGAGGCGACGGATGAACGCGCCCGTGGCCAGGAAGCCGCTCAGCGGGTGCGTGCACAGGCCGACCGGACGGTGGTGGAGCTCGTCTCCGAAGCCGAGCGCGAGGCCGAGATCACCCGAGGCGAGGCCGATGCGGAACGGAACCGGATCTTCGCCGAGGCCTTCGGGCAGGATCCGGATTTCTTCGAGTTCTACCGCTCGATGACTGCCTATGAACGGGCGCTTGGCGGTAACAATTCCTCGATGGTGATGAGCCCGACAAGCGCCTTCTTCGACTTCTTCGCTGCCCCTCTGGGCCGCGAGGGCAGACCGCGGATCGAGGCGAACGTGACGGGGTCCCCGGACGATGTGCGTGACAGCCTTGTCGATGCCCCGGAGGCATTGCCGGACGAGTTGCTGGAGCGACCCGAACCGATGGACCCTGAGCGGCCGCAACCGGTGGAATCGGAATAAGCGATGCTCCAGTCGATCCTCTGGGGGCTCGGACTGGTGCTTGTGATCGAGGGGCTGGCCTATGCGCTGGCCCCTTCCTTGATGAAGGATCTGATGGCCCGTATGCGGCACGAACCGGAGGAAACCCTGCGCATTGCGGGCTTTGCGGCGCTCGTGCTTGGCACCGGGCTTGCCGTGCTCAGCCATATCATGGGCGGGTAGCGTCGGTTCCCCGATCAGGTCGTTTTTGGCAGGCCGACCATCGCGCGGATGTCATCCGGCGTCAGCCCATCCTCGCGGAACTTGCGCAGGGCGCGGGCATCGTCACGCTTGGCAAGACGCTTGCCGCTGTCATCGCGGATCAGCCGGTGGTGGTGATAGACCGGCACCGGCAGGGTCAGCAAGCGTTGCAGCACCACATGGATCGGGGTGGCGTCGAACAGGTCCTCGCCGCGCACCACATGGCTGATTCCCTGTGCCGCGTCGTCGAGCACGACGGACAGGTGATAGGAGGTGCCGAAATCGCGCCGGGCCAGCACCACGTCGCCGATACCCGACAGGCAGGCTTCGTGCGACAGGGCGATCTGGCCGCCGTGCGCCGGGCCGGTTTCGGTGAATGTCAGGTCGGCGGCGCTCGCGCGCTTGAGAACCTGTAGCGCCGCAGACATGTCAAGCCGCAGGTGCCGGTCCGTCGGTCGAGCGGACGCCGGCACGCGGTGCGATACCTCCGGGCGGCAGGTGCCGGGATAGACCGGGCCATCCGGGCCGCCGCGCGGATCGGCGCCTTCCTGCGGGGCACTCAAGGCTGCCGCGATGTCGCGCCGGGTGCAGGTGCACGGATAGAGCAGCCCGCGCGACCAGAGGGCATCGAGCGCGGCGCCGTAATGCGCCATCCGCTCCGATTGCCGCATCACCGGGCCATCCCACCTGACGCCAAGCCACGCCAGATCCTCGCAGATCAGGTCTTCCCATTCCGGGCGGGCGCGGGTCTGGTCGATATCCTCGATCCGGAGCAGAAAATCCCCCCCCGCAGCGCGCGCCAAATCATGCGCCAGCAGCGCCGAACAGGCATGGCCAAGGTGCAGCGGGCCGGTTGGCGACGGCGCGAAGCGTGTGCGGAACGTCACGGCCCTGTCAGGCCGGTGCGCGCTGCGCGTCCTGTGACGCCAACCAGCCCTGCCACGCCGCTTTGGCGCGGTCGCTGTAGCCCTTGTAGCGCGCCTTGCGATTCTTGCGCCCGCCCTTCAGGTCGACCGGCGCGAAGAGCCCGAAATTGACGTTCATCGGCTGGAAGGTCCTGGCCTCCGCCCCGCCGGTGATGTGGTGGATAAGCGCGCCCATCGCGGAGTCCTGTGGCACGGGGGGCAGCGGCGTGCCCAACACCTCGGCGGCAGCCAAGCGGCCCGCCAAAAGCCCCATCGCCGCCGATTCGACATAGCCCTCCACCCCGGTAATCTGGCCGGCAAATCGGATATGCGGGCGGCTGCGTAGCCGCATCTGGTCATCGAGCAGGGTGGGCGAGTTGATGAAGGTGTTGCGGTGGATACCGCCCAACCGCGCGAAGCGGGCGTTTTCGAGGCCGGGAATCATGCGCAGAACCTCGGTTTGCGCCCCGTATTTCATCTTGGTCTGAAAGCCCACGATGTTGAACAGCGTGCCCAACTTGTTGTCGCGGCGTAGCTGCACGATGGCGTGCGCCGTCACCGTCGGCTGGTGCGGGTTGGTCAGGCCCACCGGTTTCATCGGACCATGGCGCAGGGTTTCGCGGCCGCGTTCCGCCATAACCTCGATCGGCAGGCAGCCGTCGAAATACCTGGCGGTCTCGCCGTCATGGAATTCCGTCTTCTCGGCGGCGAGCAGCGCGTCGATGAACGCCTCGTAAGTGTCGCGGTCCATCGGGCAATTGAGGTAGGCGGTGCGTTCCGCCTCGGTTTCGCCCTTGTCGTAGCGCGACTGCATCCATGCCTTCGACATGTCAATGCTGTCGGCATGGATGATGGGCGCAATGGCGTCGAAGAAGGCAAGGCTGTCTTGCCCGGCCTCCTGCGCGATTGCCTCTGCCAGCGCACCCGAGGTCAACGGCCCGGTGGCGACGATGGCGGGTCCGGTATCGGGCAAGGCGGTCACCTCTGCCTCGTCTATGCTGACCAGCGGGTGCGCGCGCAGGCGCTCGGTGACGGATTGCGCAAAGCGATCGCGGTCGACGGCAAGCGCGCCCCCGGCGGGGATCCGGTGGCGGTCTGCCATTTCCATGATCAACCCGCCCGCGGCGCGCATTTCCCAATGCAGAAGGCCGACGGCGTTCTGTTCGTCGTCATCCGAGCGGAAGGAGTTGGAACACACCATTTCAGCCAGCTGGCCGGTCTGGTGAGCGAAGGTGCCGATCTTGGGCCGCATTTCGTGGATCACCACCGGCACGCCCATGTTGACGGCCTGCCATGCGGCCTCCGACCCGGCCATGCCGCCGCCGATGATATGGATCGCTTTTGTCATGATCCGGGATGTAGGCCAGCAGGGCGGCGATGCCAAGCCCGGTCCTGCAAACCGCGTGACAGCGCAGGCCCTGGATCAGCCCTGTGGCCGCAAAACGACAGGTGCACAGAGCCCGTCAAGTTTCCCCCCGAGGTCTCGGGATTTTCAGGTTTATCATTCACCCATTACGCATTGCATTGCTTGAGAAGCAATTTCCGTGAAAAGCCATCTACAAAGATATAAAGGGTGACCATATTCTCCAATCTACCCGTAGCAAAGCTGCCCGCGCATGGTTTCGAAACAGGAGGTCACCCAATCCACGGTGTAGGCCACAACAGCGTCAGTTTTTCGGGAACTGTGATACGCAATCCAAAAGCAGACCGTTACCGGTTCCTCTGAAATGTCAAAAGGCTGAAGCCCCTGATCCCGATCGGCAAGCAGTTTCGGAAGCAGAACGGGCAAGCGGCTTGATTTGGCAATCATATGGGCGTCAAAGAAAGTGCTGGCCCGCAAAGTCGGAGGGGTCTGGAAAATGCTTCGCGCACGGCGCATCGGTTCGAACGAGTCGAGTTCTTCCAAAACCCCGATCCACGCCCCGTTGCGGGGCGAATCCGCGTAGCCATAAACCTTGAACCCGTATTGCCCGACGCGCTTGGTGATGAGACGTCCGCGCGTCGGCGGCATGTCCACGATCATCACATCGACATCGCCCAGCCCCTCGGACGTGACACGATTATGCAATTCAAGCCGATACTCGGGATGTTTTCTGTAAAATTCTCCCATTTGGGCGCCCAGCAACGGGCCAAGGACGATCGGCGGTGCGCCGATGCGCAGCTTGACGGTTCGCGCAGAGTCGCTGCTCAGCGCCAGTTTGTTCACCTCGGCGTGCAGTTTTGCTTCGAAATCCTCGATCATATCAAGAAGATCCGCGACCGCCGGGTTGAGTTCCCAGTCGCCTGATACTTTTATGAAAGGGTGCGCGCCCAGACTGCTGGCAAGCCGTTCTATTCTGCGGGATACGGTGGCGGCATTCGTGCCAAGCTGCCGCGCGGCGGAAACCATCGTTCCGCCCTTGTGTACAGCCAACAGGAATTTCAGATCATCCCAGTTTTCCATTAAGTGGCCAACTTTATTCCAGCACCAGTGAAAAGATTAGCAGATCTTAATCATCCTGTTAAGTAAAAGGAAAAACCGGGTTATCGAAACAACCCGGTTCCAGTTCCAATTCTCCGGCTTATCCGGGTTGTACGGACCGCGTCTCGCGCCAGTCGCTGTTCTGGCCATCGTCCAGATTGAACGCCTCGTGCACTTCGTAAAGCGTGTAACGCCCTCCACCATAAAGGATCAGCGGCACCGCGAACACCGACACCAGGGTGATCTTCACCGCAAGCGCGGGATCGCCATTCGGGTTCGTCATGATCGCTGGCAGAACCAGTAGCGCCATCGCCATGGCCGCCACCATCGAGGTGCGAATTCCGAGGATCAGCCAGAAGCTGAGAACGAAGAACAGCGCCGAAAGCGCGGCGGAGTGGTATTCGAGCCCCTCCATGTTCCCCACCACGGTGGGCACGTTGCAATCGCGCAGTTGCGGGATGAGGCCGATTGCCGCCTCGATCATCAGCGTCGCCGACAGGCAGACGCGAAAGTTCAGGCGAAGCCACTCGGTAAGGTTTGTCATCTCGGTGCCCCGGTGTGTCAGGTTGCTTGATGCGTTCAATATGAAAAACAATTGCGGCAGGAGGTTGCCACGACGGCGGAACCTTCAAGGATTATTAACGCTCATGAACGGAACATATGGCCAATTTTGCCGAGATTGTTTCCATATGATAAACAAGACCTGTCTTTTTAGATAGGTATCAGGCAAATTTGTGGCGATAACACTCGCGTTACCAATGGATTGTTAACCAGCCCGGACGCCTGTGATCGACAGGTCAAAGGGAACAAAGCCGCCACGCACGCGATGGGTTGCGTACGTGGCGGCAGGGTCGCGACCATGAAGCGACCCTTGTCAGCGTGCCGTGATCGCGTCGGCAAAGATGTTGTCGATCGGCTCCGATGGGTCGGGCTGCGTCCTGGCCGGTTTGCGGCGGCGCATTGCGACGGAAACGGTTGCGGTGGCTGCCGGGTCCAGCTTCGCCTGCGTCGGCGGACGGGGGCGGTGCGATTGCGCAGGTGTTACCCGGCGCGGGGTGACCTTGCGCCGCAGGACCCGGCGCATACGCGCGTCGCGCGGGGCGTTCTCGGCATAGGTCAGCATCAAGGCCGCGATCAATACGAGGTCACGCCAGAAGGTGCCCAGCTCATCGGCGACGCCAAGCTCGATCGTCCGGAGGTAGCTGGCAAAGAACGTCATCAACCCCAGTACCAGCGCGGCGGGCCGCATGAACAGACCGATCATCACCATGAAGGCCAGCGCGAAGACCAGCATCGCCGACAGCGGCTCGGCGATATGCAGGGGCAGCACCTGCGCGGCAAGGATGGTCAGGCTGGTGCCCGGGATGAGGTTGAGCGCGACGGCAAGGAAATACGAGGCGATGACGATGCGCAGCAGGTTCTGCGCGGTCGCGTTCAGCGGGGTGCGGTCGGCTTTCGGATCTGTCATGGCAATAGCTTGCCTTTCAGGCAGCGCGATGCTGCGGATGCGCCCCCCGGCGTGTCGGCCCCAGTGTTGACAGGTATGGGGCCGGATTGGGGCGGATTTAGCGTGTATTTGAGGAAAAGGCGGTGCTTTCGCGGGGCAGGGCCGGGGCCGAATTGTGGCGCAACTGCGGCAGGCGTTCAAACGCAAAGCCCCCGCCTTGCGTGGCGCGGCGGGGGCGGTCGGTTACGACGCGTCTGGCGCGTCTGGCGCGTCCGGCTCGGCGTCCGAGTGTTCGGCGATCCAGGCGACGGAAACGACCTCTTCACCCTTGGCGGTGTTGAACACCTTGACCCCCCCGGCAGAGCGGGAGCGGAACGAAATGCCCTCCACCGGGCAGCGGATGGATTGCCCGCGAGAGGTCGCAAGCATGATCTGGTCGGCGATTTCGACCGGGAACGAGGCCACAAGCGGTCCGCCGCGCATCGCCTTGTCCATCGCCGCGACGCCCTGTCCACCGCGTCCGCGCAAGGGGTAATCGTGGCTCGATGACAGCTTGCCCGACCCCTTGGCGGTGATCGTCAGGATCAGATCCTCGGCGGCCGACATCTCGGCGTAACGGTCCGGCGAGAGGTCGCCGGTGGCGGGTTCATCCTCTTCGCCCGCCTCGGTCACGCCAGCCATCAGGCGGCGTTGCTTGAGATAGGCGGCGCGTTCCTCGGACGTGGCCTCGAAGTGCCGGATCACGGCCATGGAAACCACGCGGTCGCCATTCGACAGGCGGACGCCGCGCACCCCGGTCGAATCCCGGCCCTTGAAGACGCGCACATCGGTGCTGCGGAAGCGGATCGCGCGGCCCGCGTCGGTGACCAGCATGACATCGTCGTCCTCGGTGCAGATGCGCGCGTTCACCAGGCTGACGAGGCCATCCTCGGGCAGTTTCATGGCGATCTTGCCGTTGGCGCGCACATTGGCGAAATCCGACAGCGCGTTGCGCCGCACATCGCCCGCAGAGGTGGCGAACATGATCTGCAATTCGTCCCAGCGATCCTCGTCCCGGTCGATGGGAAGCACGGCGGCGACGGACACGCCCATCGGGATCGGCAGGATATTGACGATCGCCTTGCCACGCGAGGTGCGCCCGCCCTGCGGCAGGCGCCAAGTCTTGAGCTTGTAGACCATCCCGTCGCTGGTGAAGAACAACAAGGGCGTGTGGGTGTTGGCGACAAACAGGTTGGTGACAACGTCATCCTCTTTCAGCTCGCCGCCCGAAAGCCCCTTGCCGCCGCGCTTCTGAGCGCGGAAATCGGCCAGCGGGGTGCGCTTGATATAGCCGCCCGCAGTTACGGTCACGACCATGTCCTCGCGCTCGATCAGGTCTTCGTCTTCCATGTCGCCGGACCAGTCGACGATCTCGGTGCGGCGCGGAACGGCGAATTGCTCCCGCACCTCGGCCAGTTCGGCGCTGATGATGGCGAGGATACGCTCGCGGCTGGCGAGGATGGCGAGGTAGTCCTTGATCTTGCCGGCAAGCTCCTGCAACTCGTCCGTCACCTCCTTGACGCCAATCTGGGTCAGGCGTTGCAGCCGCAGGTCGAGGATCGCGCGGGCCTGCGTTTCAGAGAGGTTATAGGTGCCGTCCTCATTCACCGGGTGCAGCGGATCGTCGATCAGTCGCAGGTATTCCGCGATCTCCCCGGCCGGCCAGCGGCGCGTCATCAGTTTTTCGCGCGCCTCGGCGGCATCGGTGGAGCGGCGGATCGTGGCAACAACCTCGTCCACGTTCGACACCGCGACCGCGAGGCCGCACAGCACATGGCTGCGTTCGCGCGCCTTGCGCAATTCGTAGGCGGTGCGCCGGGCGACGACCTCTTCGCGGAAGTCGAGAAAGGCGGTCAGGAAGCCGCGCAGCGTCAACTGTTCGGGTTTGCCGCCGTTCAGCGCCAGCATGTTGCAGCCGAAATGCGTCTGCATCTGGGTGAAGCGGAACAGCTGGTTCAGCACCACCTCGGGCGTCGCGTCGCGTTTCAATTCGATCACCACGCGCACGCCAACGCGGTCGGATTCGTCGGCGACGCCGGAAATGCCTTCGAGCTTCTTGTCGCGCACGAGGTCGGCGATCTTCTCGATCAGGCTGGCCTTGTTGACCTGATAGGGGATCTCGTCGAGCACGATGGCGTAGCGATCCTTGCGGATCTCCTCGACCCGCGTCCTGGCGCGGACGATGACGCTGCCGCGCCCCTCAAGGTAGGCCTTGCGCGCGCCGGATCGGCCAAGGATGATGCCGCCGGTGGGGAAATCGGGTGCCGGTATAAACTGCATCAGGTCTTCGCTGGACAGGTCGGCGTCCTCGATCAGCGCCTGGCAGGCGTCGATCACCTCGCCGAGGTTGTGCGGCGGGATGTTGGTGGCCATGCCCACGGCGATGCCGCCCGCACCGTTGACCAGCATGTTGGGAAAACGCGCCGGCAGGACCGACGGCTCCTGCTGCTTGCCGTCGTAATTGTCCTGGAAATCGACCGTGTCCTTGTCGATATCGGCCAGAAGGTAATTGGCCGGCTTGGCCATCCGCACCTCGGTATAGCGCATAGCCGCCGGGTTATCGCCGTCCATGGAGCCGAAATTGCCCTGACCGTCCAAGAGCGGCAGCGACATCGAGAACGGCTGCGCCATGCGCACCAGCGCGTCATAGATCGCGCTGTCGCCATGCGGGTGATACTGGCCCATCACGTCGCCGATCGGGCGCGCCGACTTGCGATAGGGCTTGTCGAAGGTGTTGCCGGTTTCGTGCATCGCGAAAAGAATGCGCCGGTGGACCGGCTTCAGCCCGTCGCGCAGATCGGGGATCGCGCGGGAGATGATCACGCTCATCGCGTAGTCGATGAAGCTGGTCTTCATTTCCTGCGCGATGGAGATCTGGGGGCCCGTGGGCGGTGGCGCGCCGGCGCCGTTTTCGTCCATGGTCTCAGGGGGTTCTGGGGTGTTGGTCACGCCGGATGCTCGCCTTTTGTCGCGTGTCTATATCTTGTTGTGTGGCAGTATAGAGGGCCGGGATATGGGGTGCAATGGGGCGTGCCTCACTCGATTGGCACTCAAGGTGATGAATGAATAACAACTTGTTTTATTTGATTTTTAACGGGTTGGTGGCATGATTTCCGGATCAATGGCGAGCAGGAGGTGAGATTATGGATGCCACGCCAACCGAACTGATGCTCAAGGGCTACGGCCTGACCACCGCCGAGATGTTTTATCGCATGCCCGATTATCCGCATGTCCTGAACAGCTTTGTCTGGCAGGACTATGACCTTGCCCCCGACCATCCACGCCTGTTCGGCTTCATCGAATTCTGGCAGGAGGAAATCGAGGGCCCGCTGCATTCGGTGCGTTTCACCCATCGCAAGATGATCCGCGCCGGCGAATGGCGCAACGTGGTGGGGGAGTTCATGGTGCACTGAGCGGGGTGGCCGGGCCGCTCCTGTCCGGTCGCGGTTGGGTGCCTGCCGCTTGGTGCATGGTGCCGGCGCGGCTTGCCCGGACTGTCGTGGCTTCCGCCTCAGACCAGTTCCGTCACCACCTTCGCGCCCGCCTCCAGCGTGTCGTGCACCGGGCATTTGTCGGCGATTTCCAGAAGCCGCGCGCGTTGCGCGCCGTCAAGATCACCTTCCAGCGTGATCCGCCGGTGGAACTCGTCGATGCGCGATCCGTTGCCCTCGGCGTCTTGCGCGTGCACCTTGTCGTGGCTGATATCGACCGAGACATGCGTCAGCGGCCATTTCTTGCGCCGTGCATACATGCGGATCGTCATCGACGTGCAGGCGCCAAGCCCGGCGGCTAGGAACTGGTAGGGGGTGAAGCCCTTGTTGGTGCCGCCATAGGCCTCAGGCTCGTCGGCGGTGGCGTGGTGGACCAGCCCGGCCTGCACATCCTGCCGAAAGCCGTTCGGGTCGGCCTCGCTGACGCGGGTGATGCCCTCGGGCACGCCAACCGGCGGGGCGGGGGCGCGCAGATCAAGGTATTTGCCCGACCACGCGGCGATGACCTCGGCGGCGTAATCGGCATCCTCGGCGCGGGTGATCAGGTGATCGGCGTCATCGAGCGTCACGAAGCTCTTGGGGTGTTTCGCGGCCATGAAGATCTGCGAGGCGTTGTCGACGCTGACGAAGGTGTCGCGCGGCGCGTGCAGGATCAAAAGCGCCTTTTTCATCTTGCTGATCGCGGGGCCGAGCGCCTCGGCGCGGACATCATGCACGAAATCGCGCCCGATTCGCAGCTTGCGCCCGCCAAGTTCCACCTCGCCCGATCCCTCGGCCTCGATCCGCTCCAGCGCGTCGCCGAAATTGTGGGTGACATGGCCCGGATCGAAGGGCGCGCCGATGGTGACCACCGCCTTGACGCTGTCGATCCGGCTGGCCGCTTTCAGCACCGCCGCGCCGCCAAGCGAATGGCCGATCAACAGAACCGGTGCCATGTCACGCTCGGCCAGCGCCTTGGCCGCTGCCTCAAGGTCCGCGACATTGGAGGAAAACGAGGTATTCTCGAACTCGCCCCCGGAATGGCCCAGCCCGGTGAAATCGAAGCGCAAGACCGCGATCCCCATCGCCGAAAGCCGCGACGCGATGCGCCTTGCCGCCGCGATATCCTTGCCGCAGGTAAAGCAATGCGCCAGCAGCGCGGTGGCCAGGTGCGGCCCATCTGGCAGGTCCAGTCGCGCGGCAAGGTCATGGCCGGAATGGCCAGGGAAGGTGAAACGCTCGGTCGGCATCGGGGGCTCCTGTCTCGAATGGCGCAACCATGTGCCACGACCGCGAAAGCCGCAACCGCCTGTTGCAGCGCCTCACGTCCGTGTGTTGTTTCGTGTTGCTCCCCGCCTGTGGCGCGATCCGGCGAGCGGGAATGCGCCTTGCGCTTCGGGGGGGGATCGGCTTGGATCGGAGGGCGACGCGACGCGGCACCAAAGCAAATGGGGGAACCGTGCAAGAAATCTGTCAGGACAAACTGCCCTTCGCGCCATGGCTGCACGGCCCGGCGCGCCGCTTGCCGGGAATCCAGCCGCTCGACATGCGCGACTGGCTGGTCCGGGATGAGGCGTTTGCCGCGCAGATGGCGCTGCGCGACCGGCTGCTGGCGACGCGGCGGGATGACGTGTTCCGCGCGGCGCCGCAGGCACTGCCGGCGGCGCGGGAGTTGCTGTTGCTGGTGCTGTCGCGGCTGGGGTCGGACTATTCGGTCGGCGCCGATGCCGTGACCCGCCCCGATGGCCTGCGCGTCGCGCTTGATGCCGATCACCCGCTGATCACGGCGGCACGGCTGGTGCAGGAGGATCTGTGCCTGTTGCAACAGCCCGATGGCGCGGCGGAGCATCTGATGACCGCTTCCGTCCTGTGCTTTCCGGCAAGCTGGACGCTGGCCGAAAAGATCGACCGCCCGCTGACCGCGATCCACGCGCCGGTGGCGGATTATTCCGAGAGCCTCGCCGCCCGTGTGCAGCGCCTGTTCGATGCGCTGCATCCCGACCGGCCACTGTGGCGCGCCAATGCGCTGCTTTACCACGATCCGGCGCTCTACCAGCCCCGGCGCGAAAATGATGCGCGCCCCGCGCCGAAGGGGCGGGCCGAGTATCTGCGATCCGAACGGCAAAGCCTTCTGCGCCTGCCCGAAAGCCGGGCCGTTGTGTTTTCCATTCACACCTGGGTGGTGCCATGGGCACAGTTGACGCAGGACCAGCGCGACGGCCTTGCCAGCCACCCGGTCGAGACCGCAGGGCAGGGCGCATGAGCACGGTTCAGGATCAATACGACGCCTATCCCTACCCTGACCGCGATCCGGAGGAGGAACGCAAGCGGCTGATCACCGGTTCGCCCTCGCATCCCGTCGAGATCGACCATTTCCTGTTCGCAGGACGGCGCGACTGGTCGCAGCCGTTTCGCGCGCTGGTGGCGGGGGGCGGCACCGGCGATGCGCTGATCCAGATGGCGCAGGTCCTGACAAATGCCCGCAAACCCTACGAGATCACCTATCTCGACCTGTCGGTGTCGGCCCGTAAGGTGGCCGAGGCGCGCGCGCATGTGCGGGGGCTGACAGGCATCCGGTTCGAGACCGGCTCGCTTTTCAACGCGGCGCAATTCGGACCGTTCGACTATATTGATTGCTGCGGCGTGCTGCATCACCTGACCCATCCGCAGGACGGCTTCAATGCGCTGGCCGCTGCGCTGAAACCGGCAGGAGGCATCGGGCTGATGGTCTATGCGCCTTACGGGCGCTCCGGCGTTTACCCGTTGCAGGAGGCGTTCGGCACGCTTGTGCAAGGTGAACCGAAGGACCGGCTGAAAGCCGCGCGCGCGATCTATGCCCGCCTGCCCGATGGCCACCCGTTCAAGCGCAACCAGACGCTGGTTGACCATGAACAAAGCGACGCGGGCTTTTACGATCTTCTGTTGCACAGCCAGGACCGGCCCTACACGATCCGCGAGCTTTACCAGACCATCGGCGCGGCGGGGCTGGCCGTTACCGGCACGCCGCAGGCCTATGCCTATGATCCGAAACCCTATTTGCCCGATCCGCGCCTGCTGCACGGGCTCGACGATCTGACCCGGATGGAGATCGCCGAAAAGCTGCGCGGCACCATCAAGACGCATGTGCTCTACGCGGCGCCGGCGGGTCAGGCGGAGGGGCGCGTCGCTGCCCCCGCGCCCGGCCTCGTGCCGCATTTCAAGGGCGGCAACGCGGCCCGCATGGCGCAGGCGATAGCCCGCAAGGGGGTGTTGCCGCTGAGCCTTGGCGGCGAGAAGACGGAGATCCCGGTTTCCGGCGCGGTGGTCAGCCTGCTGCGCCACGTGGATGGCAGAAAGACCCTGGCCGAGATCGCAAGCCTTGAGCGGTTGGATCCGGTGGCTTTTGCGGCGCTTTGGAACGGGTTTTCCAACGATCTCGCGCGCTATGGGCTGCTCTACTACTCCACCATCCTGCGCTGAGCGGCACGTGTTTTCGCGCGCCGCGATTCGTCACGCGCGGAAATGTTTCGACAGTTTCAACCCCTGGCCCTGGTAATTGGACGCAAGATCCGCGCCGTAAAGCACGCGCGGCGCGGCGGCCATGTGCTCGTAGACCAGCCGCCCGACCACCTGCCCGTGTTCCAGCACGAACGGCGCTTCGTGGCAGCGCACTTCCAGCACCCCGCGTGCGCCATTTCCCCCCGCCGGCGCGTACCCGAAACCGGGGTCGAAGAAGCCCGCGTAATGCACCCGGAACTCGCCCACCATGGCAAGGTAGGGCGCCATCTCGGCGGCGCAGTCGGGCGGGATCGTCACCGCTTCCCGGCTGACGAGGATGTAGAAGGCGCCGGGATCAAGGATCAACTGTCCACGATCGGTTTCCAGCCGGTCCCAGAACTCCGCCGGGTCATATTGCCCGATTCTGTCGAGGTCGATCACGCCTGAATGCGGCTTGGCGCGGTAGCCGACCAGCCCGCCCGGACCGGGATCGAGATCGACCGAGAAGCCCAGCCCGTCATCAATCACCGCCACGCCCGAAACCAGTGGCGTGGCGGCGTGGCGGGCGCGCAGATCATCGTCAGACAGCACCGCGTGCCCGGAACGAAACCGGATCTGGTTCAGGCGCATTCCCGGCCGCACCAGCACCGAAAAGCTGCGCGGGCAGATCTCGGCGTAAAGCGGCCCGGAGTATCCCTCTGGAATCCGGTCGAATTCCACCCCGTGATCGGTGATGGCGCGGGTCAGAAGATCAAGCCGCCCGGTGGAACTCTTGGCATTGGTGACCGCGCCGATGCCCGCGGGCAGGGCCAGCCCCTCCATCAGCGGCACCACGTAGACGCAGCCTTTTTCCAGCACCGCGCCGCCTGCAAGATCCACCTTGTGCATGGTGAACTCGTTCAGCCGTTCGGCCACCCTGCGGGCCTTGCCCGGCAGGAAGGAGGCGCGGACGCGATACGCAACCGCGCCGAGCCGCAAATCGAGGCTGGCAGGCTGCACCTGCGCCTTGGCAAAGGGGATGTCGGGCCGGATCTCGCCGCGCGTGGCCATGGCGTCGATGGCGTGATCGGGCAGGACGCCGCAAGGTGCGGGGGGGTGGGTCATCGCGGCCTCCTGATACAGAAAACCGCCCCGCCCGTAGGGGCTGGGGCGGTTTCGGGATTGGTCGGGCTAGCAGGACTCGAACCTGCGACCTTCCGTCCCCCAGACGGACGCGCTACCAGGCTGCGCCATAGCCCGACATCCGTGCGTTCTACCGATTTTGCCTGCACGTGCAAGCGGGAATGACCGGGAAACCGCAGCATCGGCGCGATTTGTCACTCACCGGGGTGGCCGGTGCGCAGCCGGGCCGCCAGCGCCTCCAGCCGGTCGACCATCGGCGCCAGTTGCGCAAGCTGCGCAGGGCTCAGCGGCACCGCCTCGTGCAGGAGCACCCGGATCTCGGACAGCGGCGTGGGCGGCGGCGGCGCCTCCTCGCCTGGCCCGGTGTCGGCCGGTGCTTTGGGCGGGGCGTCATGCGCCGGATCTTCCGGAGCGTCGGCGGTGGCGGGCTCCTCGGCCGGGGCAGGGGGGGGCGTTTCCCGATCGAGGTGGGCATCTGCCGCAACGGCCTCTTGCGGAGCGACCTCGGCTTCGGGCCGATCAGGCTCGGCTGAATCCTGCGCCGGGGCAGGCGCGTCGGTCTGCGCGTCGGTCTGCGCGTCGGCCTCGTGCCCGGACGCTGCGTTTTCGCCGGCAAGCGCCTCGATATCGAAAAAGCCCGCGTTCGACCCCGCGGCGTCCCGTGGCGCCGGGTCGTCCGAGACATCAATCGTCAGAGTCGCGGCGGTCTCGGCCTCCAGCTCTTCGGCCAGCGGTGGCGACAGCCCGGCAATCGCCGCCACACCGTCATCGGCGATCATCTTCTGTGCGCCGCGGATGGTCAGGCCCTGATCGTGCAGCAGCACCTTGATGCCTCCGATCAGCCGCATGTCGGCGGGCCGGTAATAGCGCCGGCCGCCAGCGCGTTTCACCGGCTTGATCTGGCTGAACTTGCTTTCCCAGAAACGCAGCACGTGGGCCTCGATATCAAGCCACTCGGCCACCTCGCGGATGGTGCGGAAGGCCTGAGGCGACTTTTCGGCCATGCGGGGTTATCCCTTGTTGCCCGTGGCGACCCGGTCCTTCATCAGGTGCGACGGGCGGAAGGTCAGCACCCGGCGCGGTGGGATCGGGGCCTCTTCGCCGGTCTTGGGGTTGCGCCCGACGCGCGCCGTCTTGGAGCGGACCGAGAACGTCCCGAAAGAGGAGATCTTGACCTGCTGGCCGGCGACAAGGCTGTCGGACATCAATTCCAGCACCCGCTCGACAAGTTGCGCGCTTTCATTGCGCGACAGGCCCACCTCGCGGAACACCGCGTCGCTCAGGTCCATGCGTGTCAAAGTCTTGCCAGCCATTGGTCACATCCCTCCCAAACAGATTCATGCATCCTGCGCGCTTGCAGATAGCAAGTCAATATCAATGGCTTGGGTGTTAACGCTTGCGCGGCGCCCCGCCGCCTACCAGCGCAGCACCGCCGCGCCCCAGGCCAGGCCGCCGCCGATCGCCTCGGCTACCAGCAGATCGCCGCGCTTGATCTTGCCCTCGGCCACCCCGACCGACAGCGCCAGCGGGATCGACGCGGCCGAGGTATTGCCGTGGTCCTGTACGGTGACGATGACGCGGTCCATGCCCACGTTCATCTTTTGCGCAGTGCGGCTGATGATCCGCAGGTTGGCCTGATGCGGCACGATCCAGTCGACATCTCCGGCGGACAGATCGGCGCGGCGCAAGGCGGCATGTGCGGTTTCTGCAAGCTTTTCAACGGCATGGCGGAAGACCTCCGGACCTTCCATGCGCAGAACGCCGGCCGTTTGCGTGCGCGACACGCCGCCATCGACATAAAGCAGGTCGCGGAAGCGGCCATCGGAATGCAGATCGACCGCCAGCACGCCGCGATCGTCGCTGCTGCCGGTGCCGTCCTGCGCCTCCAGCACCAGCGCGCCGGCGCCATCGCCGAACAGAACGCAGGTGCTGCGGTCGGTCCAGTCCATGATCCGGCTGAAGGTCTCGGCGCCGATCACCAGAACGCGGCTGGCCTGCCCCGACAGGATATGCGCATTGGCGGTCGACAGGGCGTAGATGAAGCCGGCGCAGACCGCCTGCACGTCGAAGGCAAAGCCGCCGGGCATGCCCAGCCCGGCCTGAACCATCGTGGCGACCGAGGGGAAGGTCAGGTCGGGGGTGGAGGTGGCGACGATTACCGCGTCGATATCGGCGGGCGAGAGCCCGGCATTGTCCAGCGCCGCGCGCGCCGCCTTGATCGCCATATCCGAGGTGGTTTCGCCCTCTGCCGCGAAGTGGCGCCGCTCGATGCCGGAGCGGGCGCGAATCCATTCGTCCGAGGTGTCGAGGCTGGCCTCGAACTCCGCGTTGGGCACACACCGTTCGGGCAGGTAATGACCGATTCCCGTGGCAACTGCGCGGCGGGGTGTGGACGCAATCTGACCGGTCATTCTCCGGATCCTCCATTTGTCTGGGCGATGGCCCGTTCCGATTCCGCGATGCGCGCGGCCAGACGGTCGCCGAATCCGGCGGCGGACAGTTGTGCGGCCAGCTTGATCGCGGCGGCCATGCCTGTCCCGTCGGAGGAGCCATGCGATTTCACCACCGTGCCGTTCAGGCCGAGAAACACGCCGCCGTTCATCCTCCGCGGGTCGATTCGCTTGGACAGGCGGCGCAGCGACGGCCACGCCAGCAGCGCGGCGGCCCGCGACAGGATCGAGTAGCGGAACGCCTCGCCAAGGAAATCGCGAATCAGCGTCGCGGTGCCCTCGCCGGTCTTGAGCGCGACATTGCCGGTGAATCCATCGGTGACGATCACATCGACCCGGTCGGACGGGATATCGCCGCCCTCGACAAACCCGACATAGTCGTAATCGGCCGCTTCGGCCGCCCGCTCGATCGCCTGGCTTGCAAGCTTCAGTTCCGCCCGGCCCTTGAATTCCTCGACCCCAACGTTCAGAAGCCCGACCCGGGGCCGCTTCAGCCCAAGGCCGTTGCGGGCATAGCTCGCGCCCATCAGCGCGTAGTGCAGAAGGTCGGTCTCGTCGGCGCGGATATCGGCGCCGACGTCGAGCATGATGTTGAACCCGTGCGGGTTGCGCGACGGCCACAGGCAGGCGATGGCGGGGCGGTTGACGCCCTCGATCTTGCGCAGGCGCACCATACTGATCGCCATCAGCGCGCCGGTATTGCCGCAACTGACCGCTACCGTCGCCTCGCCGTCGCGTACCGCCTCGATCGTGGACCACATTGACGTGCCCTTGCCCGAGCGCATCACCTGGCTGGGCTTGTCGTCCATCGAGACGACGCCCTCGGCATGGCGAACGTCACACCGCCCGGCAAGCGCGGGCTTGCGGGCGATGAGGGGGTCAAGCACGGCGCTGTCACCATGCACGATAAAGCGCAGGCCAGGCGCTTTTTCGGCGGATTTCGTCATGCCGTCGACAATCGCCGACGGCCCGCGATCGCCGCCCATGGCATCTATCGACAGCACCACCTCGGACGCTGAGGCGTCGGGCGCTTGTGCTGTCTCTACCATACCGAACCTGCCCTGGGCGATGCCGACGCTTATGCCGCGTCTTCGTCGAGATCGATCTCGTCGACCGGGGCGATCACCTCGCGGCCAGCATAGCTGCCGCAAGAGGGGCACACGTGGTGCGGGCGTTTCAACTCGCCGCATTCCGGGCACTCGTTGGGGTTGCCAGCGGTCAGGGCGTCGTGGCCACGACGCATGTTGCGGCGCGAGCGGGTGACTTTATTCTGGGGGACAGCCATGTCTCAACCTTCGTGTTTGTAGCGGGGCGGGCCCTGGCCGCGTTGCCCCGGTTTGCGTCTTTGTCAATTTCGTCCTGTCACATCGCCGCAACGGGGTTTTCCGGCGGGTCCGGACCGGCCGGACGCACCGGGTGGGTGTGTCACTCCAAAGCGGCGAATGAGGCCGGGAACATACTCGGATTCCGGTATCATGCAAGCCCTAATCAGAGCAGCGGACATCGCCTTCAACCTTGCGTGTTCGCGCCCCCCGATCCGTCATCGTCGGCGCCATCCTCGTCCGCGCCGGTGGCCAGACTGTCGCGCAACGCCGCCAGCCCGGCAAAGGGTTTGGCGTCCTCGTCGCGCATCGGCTCGACTCCCGGCGCGGCGTGAACCACGTCGCCCGGCGCGGCGCCCTCGGCGCGCGGATATTCCGGCAGTGCCAGTGTCAGCGCCTCCTCAAGCACCGCCTCAAGGTCGATCTGCGCCTCAAGCGGCTCGATGGTGTCATCCTCGGGCATCTGCACCTCGCCGTTTTCGTCGGGGTGCAGCGCCGGCATCTCGGCCAGAAAGCGCCGCGTCACGGCCACGTCCAGCCGCGTCGTCACCGGCGCCAGTGTCACCACGCAATCCTGCACCACGGTGGCGCCCAGCGTCGCGTCGAGCCGCCAGTCGGCATCGCCCTCGGCGCGGATCCGGCCGGCAAGGCGCAGCTTGCGAATCCCCCCGATCCCGATCCGGTCGGCCAGTGCGGCGCGGGCGTCGGCATCGGGGCGCAGGTCGAAAGGGGTCGCGGCCCGGTCGCTGAGCTCGGCCACCGAGATCCGGGGGTTTTGGGCGCTTGGCTCGGTCATCTTGTCCTCCTGTGCGGCCTGTGCGGCGATCTGTGCACCGGGCACCTTGCGGCGGTCATCGGGGCAGGCCAAGCGGACCTTGCCCTGTGCGCCATGGTCAGTTAAGCGGATAGAAAGCTTTGAAAGCCACCGCAAGGGGGCAGCGGGCGAGAGACTGAGACCGCCCGGAACAGGCCGTGACCGGGCGATCGGCGAGGTCCGCGGCGGTGGACCTGATCGACTTGGGGCATGGACACGCGGCACGAAAGGGGAACCGGGCGGATGATCGGACAGAGACCAGGCGCAAGACTGATTCTCGCGGGCGTTCTGGCGTTTGCCGTCGCGGCCTGCTCGGCGACCTTCACCAATCACGGCTACGTTCCGCCCGCCGAAGACCTTGAAATGATCGTGCCCGGTGTCGATACCCGCGCCAGCGTCGAAGAGACCATCGGCCAGCCCGCGACCGCAGGCGTCATGACCGATGACACATGGTTCTACATCGCCTCGCGCCAGCGTCATTACACCTACCGCGCGCCCGCAGTCATCGAGCGGGATATCGTCGCCATCAGCTTCGATGACAACGGCACGGTGCAGAATATCCGCGAGCTTGGGCTTCAGGACGGCGATGTCGTGCGCTTTTCGCGCCGGGTGACGGAATCGAATATCCAGGAAGTCACGTTCCTGCGCCAGCTTGTCGGCAATATTGGCCGGGTGAATATCGGCGAGGCACTCAACAACTGATTTCCCCCCCCGCCGGGCCACCGCCCGGTGGTCGGCGCCCGATACGAGGCAGACCAGCGGATGCCGACCCTGACGAAAGGCCGATACCGCGCCCGCACCGCGACCGGGCCCGGCGACATCCGCGCCGCGCAACGGCTGCGCCAGCGCGCTTTCCGGCGGGACGAGGGGCTTGACAGCGACGCTTACGATGCCGCCTGCACCCATGTCCTGTTGGAAGACCGTGCCACCGGCGCGCTCGTCTGCTGCTTTCGGTTGTTGCCGATCGCCGGTGGCAGAACGGTGTCGGAAAGCTATGCCGCGCAGTTTTACGATCTCTCGGCGCTGTCCGGGTTCGATGGCCCGATGCTGGAACTGGGCCGCTTCTGCATCCATCCGGACTGGCACGATCCCGATATCCTGCGCGTGGCATGGGGGGCGTTGACCGGCCATGTCGATCGCAAGGGGGTGAGGCTGCTGTTCGGCTGCTCTTCGTTTCAGGGCACCGATGCTGCGCCCTATGCCGAGGCGTTCGCCCTGCTGTGCGACCGCCACCTTGCGCCCGCGCGCTGGCGACCGGGGGTAAAGGCGCCCGAGGTGGTGCGATATTGCGACGAGGATGGCGCGCAACGTGCGCTCGACAAACGGCGGGCGCGTGCCCTGCTGCCACCGCTGCTGCGCAGTTACCTGCTGATGGGCGGCTGGGTCAGCGACCATGCGGTGATCGACCGTGATCTTGGTACGCTGCATGTCTTCACCGGGCTGGAGATCGACGCCGTTCCGCCGGCGCGGGCCCGGCTGCTCCGCGCGGTGGCGGGATAGGTCCGCTTGCGCCCGCTTGCGCCCGCTTGCGCGGTCGCGGCGGTCGGCCGCCGCCGCCCCTGTCAGGGCCGGCGCGCGCCAATGCTGCGAAACCGCAATTCACACCCCGGAGGGGGCCGGCGCGGCACGGCGGACGACAGGGCGAAATCGCCTAATCGGGCAGCGCCCGCCAGCCGATATCGTGGCGGCAGAACCCCTGCGGCCAGTCCACGCGGTCGACCAGTCCATAGGCCTTGTCACGAGCGTCGCGCAGGCTGTCGCCGCGCGCCGTCAGCGCCAGAACCCGGCCACCGGTGGCAACGAATCGCCCCGCCTCGCGCGTCGTTCCGGCGTGGAAGCAGATCTCAAAGCTGGTCTCGGGCATATCTTCCAAGCCATTTATGACGCTTCCTTTTTCATATGCACCGGGATAATTCTCGGCGGCCATCACCACGCTCATCGCGTGATCGTCGGCAAAGGTGACAGCGACCTCGCCCAGCCGCCCCTCGGCGGTGGCCAGCATCAGGTCGAGCGCCTGCGCGCCAAGGCGCAGCATCAGGCACTGGCATTCGGGATCGCCAAAGCGGACGTTGTATTCGATGAGCCGTGGCTGCCCGTCGTCGATCATCAGCCCGGCAAACAGCACACCCTGAAAGGGCACCCCCCGCCGCACCATTTCCGCCATCGTCGGCTTGATGATGTCTTCCATTGTCTTGCGAGTGATGGCATCCGTCATCACCGGCGCCGGGCTGTAGGCGCCCATGCCGCCGGTATTGGGGCCGGTATCGCCCTCGCCGGCGCGCTTGTGGTCCTGCGCTGTGCCGATGGGCAGGACGGTCTCACCGTCGCAGAGCACGAAGAAACTGGCCTCTTCGCCGGTAAGGTATTCCTCGATCACCACCGCGGCCCCGGCGCCCCCGAAAGCGCCGGCGAACATGTCGTCGACGGCGGCAAGCGCCGTTGCCTCGTCCATCGCCACGATCACCCCCTTGCCGGCCGCCAGCCCGTCAGCCTTGATCACGATGGGCGCGCCCTTGAGTCTGACGTGGGCGCGCGCCGGGCCCGCCTCGGTAAAGCGCGCATGGCGGGCCGTGGGGGCGCCGCAGGCGTCGCAGATCGCCTTGGTGAAGCTCTTGGAGGCTTCGAGTTCCGCTGCCGCCTTCGACGGTCCGAAGGTCAGGATACCCGCGTCGCGCAAGCTGTCGGCGACGCCCGCAGCAAGCGGGGCTTCCGGGCCAATGATGACGAAATCCACCGTTTCCTCGGCGCAGAGATCCAGCACCGCGCCGGCATCTGTCGGCTCGATCGCGGCGCATTGGGCGATCTGCGAAATGCCGCCATTGCCCGGCGCCACGATCAGCTTGTCACATTTGGGGTTCTGCAATACCGCCCAGGCCAGCGCATGTTCGCGCCCGCCGCCGCCAAGGATGAGAATGTTCACTGTCGGTGTCCCCCGTCTGCCAGCATTGCGGTCTGTTAGCGAATGCCGGCCCGGCGCACAAGCAACCGGCACGGCGGCGCGCTTTTGCGTTGGGGACTGGCCGCAGCGCGCGCGGCCCGCTAGAACCTGTGCCATGACTGATCTGCTGGAAGACGACATGCCGGACAACGCGCCGGAATTCACCGTCACGGAGCTTTCGGGCGCGGTCAAGCGCACCGTCGAGGGCGCCTTTTCCCATGTCCGGGTGCGTGGCGAGATCGGCCGGCTGTCGCGGCCCCGCTCGGGGCATGTCTACCTCGACCTCAAGGATGACCGCAGCGTTCTGTCCAGCGTGATCTGGAAGGGGGTGGCGTCGCGGATGGCGACGCAGCCCGAGGAAGGCATGGAGGTGATCGCCACCGGCCGGCTGACGACCTTCCCCGGACAGTCGAAATACCAGCTTGTGATCGAGGACATCCGGCCCGCCGGGGTCGGCGCGCTGATGGCGATGCTGGAAAAGCGCAAGGCGGCGCTGGCCGCCGAGGGCCTCTTTGCCGAGGCGCGCAAGCAGGCGCTGCCGTTCCTGCCCGAGGTGATCGGGGTGGTGACCTCGCCCTCGGGCGCGGTGATCCGCGATATCCTGCACCGGTTGCGCGACCGGTTCCCGCGCAGGGTGCTGATCTGGCCCGTCGCGGTGCAGGGAAAGGCCTGCGCGCCCGAGGTGGCGCGCGCGATCCGCGGCTTCAACGCGCTGCCCGGCGCCGGGTTGCGGCGCCCCGACCTTCTGATCGTGGCGCGCGGGGGGGGGGCGCTGGAAGATCTGTGGGGCTTCAACGAGGAAATCGTGGTGCGCGCCGCGGCCGAGAGCGCGATACCGCTGATCTCGGCAGTGGGGCATGAAACCGACACGACGCTGATCGACTTCGCCGCCGACAAGCGCGCGCCGACGCCCACGGCAGCGGCCGAACTGGCGGTGCCGGTGCGGCTCGACCTGCTTTCTTGGGTCGAACAGCAGGGCGGGCGGCTGAGCCACGCGACGACGCAGGCGCTGCGGCAGCGCCGGCAGCGGCTGGGCGATCTGGCGCGCGGGCTGCCACGGGTGGAGACGCTGCTGGAGGCGCCGCGCCAGAGGCTCGACTGGCTTGGGGCCGGGCTCGATCCGGCCTTGCGCGCGCTGACCCAGAAACGCCGCATGGCCTTTGACGCGCAGGCGGCGCGGCTGGCCCCGGCGCTGGACCGCGGCGTGGCGCGGCGGCGGGTCGATCTCGGCCGCGCCGAAGCGGGGTTGTCATCGGCGCGGCTGTCGCATGCGGTGCGACAGCGGCGCGAGGCGCTGGACAAGCTGGCCGTGAGACTGGCGCCGGTACGGCTGGCCTCGGCGCTGCGGCGCGACCGACAGCGCCTTGACGAGGTCTCGGCGCGGTTCGCGCGGCAGGCGGTGCAGGGCGTGGCGCAGCGACGCGAGCGTCTGGCGGGGCTGGAGCGGTTGCGCCAGACACTGGGCTATACCGAGACGCTGAAGCGCGGCTACGCGGTGGTGCGGGCGGGGGCGAGCGTGGTGACGACGCGCGCGAAGGCGGCGGGTCATGCGCGGCTGGAGGTCGAGTTTTCCGACGGCACGCTCGGCGTGCTGGCCGAGAGCGGACCGGCACGCGTGAAGCAGCGGTCCGGCAAGGACGAGCCGGGGCAGGGCAGCCTGTTCTGAGCCGGGATTGCGCTGCCTTGCGGCATCGCCCGGCGGGCGCCCCTCCTCAAGCCCCTTGCGGGGCCCTCGTCGGGGCGCGTTGCCACGGGACATCGGATGGGTTTCGTTTCGGCCTGGCCGCCCGCGAGGGTTGTCAGAGCGGGACCTTTCCGCTGCGAGGCCCTGATGGCGGGGTCTGCCCGCCATCAGGGCCATGGCAAGGATGCTGTGAGTCGCGGCCGCGTCAAGGGCAAGCGACCGTGCGGCCGGCGCATGCGCGCCCCTTGACCCGGCCCCGACTCACGCGGGGGCGGGGCCTTGCGCGCGGGCCATGACGTTTGCGGCGCGCGTGTCCATCACCCGGCGCCAGCGGCGCGGCAGGGTCGCCAGCACCGCCATCACCGGCATCGACCAGGGCAGCACCGGGGCGCTTTCAGGCGTGATCAGCGCATCATAGGGCGTGTCGGGGTGCATGTGGTGGTCGGAATGGGCCGGCGCGTTCACCATCAGGTAGGAGGTAAAGCCGCGCGGCGCGTTCCAGCTGTGATGGGCGGCGACGGGTTCCCACTTGCCACCCGGCAGGCGACGGCGCGACAGGCCGTAATGTTGGATGTAGTCCGACAGCAGGATTTGCAGATGCGCGAGGGCGGCGAGGGCGGCAAGGCCCGTTATGCCGCCGGGACCGCCGATGAGGGCGGCAAGGATGAGGGTCAGCAGCGCGCCACCAATATACCAAACATAGGGATTTGGCCCCTTGCGACGGGCATCGCGGCGACGCTCCGCCGCCAGTCCGGCGCGGAAAGACCCCGCCCAGGCGCGCGGCAGGTAGGCCCAGAACGATTCGCCCTTGCGCGGCGTGTTGGGGTCGTCGGGGGTGCCGACGAAGGCGTGATGCACCAGCCGGTGGGCCGAGACATGGTGGCCGAACAGCATCGTGACATAGACCGAAGCGCCGAGCCGGCGCAGGGCGCGCGGGGCACGGTGGATCAACTCGTGCGCGTTGGGGTGGCTGATCTGCCCGAGGAAAGACCCGGCCGCCAGCAGCAGAGTCACCTGTTCCCCGACGCTGCGGGCAGGGTCGCCAAAGCCGCGCGCGGCAAGCGCAAGGAGCGAGAGGTGACCAAGCGCAAGGAGGGCCGACAGGGTGTCGGCGCCCGCCGAGTGCGCGGCGGCGCCCCGTGGCGGGGACAGCAGGTGATCGAGCCCCGCCGCCAGCACTGTCAGCCAGATCAGCGCCGCCGCCGCCCACCAGCCACCCCAGAGCGCGCCGGCCAGCAGGCAAGCGAGCGGCGGCAGCGTGGCGAGGGCATAGCGCAAGGGGATCATGGCGGCCTCGGATCTGAGCTTGGATCATCAATGGACCACAAGGGACGCCGAAGGCAACGGACCACTTGCCGCGCCCGGCCTGATCGGTTTGGGTGAAGATCCAGGTGGCGGCGGGGAACGCAGCATGGCGGCAACATGATGGTAGCATACGGGGCAGCGGCGCTCGGTGCGGTGATTGCGCTCGTCTACCAGGCATGGGTGACGGCACCCGAAAGCGTGTGGCGCTCTGCCCTGAAGACCGCGCCGGTGGCCCTGTTCGCGGTGGCGGCGGTGTCGGCGGGGGCACCTTGGGCGCTGGTCCTTGGCCTTGCGCTGGGTGCGCTTGGCGATCTGGCCCTGTCGCGCAAGGGGGAGGCGGCGTTCCTCTCCGGGCTTGGTGCCTTCGCGCTGGCGCATCTGGCCTATATCGCCGTGTTCGTCGGGGTCGAGGGGCGGCTTGCGCCGTTCGATTTCGGGGCGCTCCGTTGGCTTGGGCTGGCGGTGCTGGTGATCGTGGCGCAGTCGGCGCTGATCTGGCTGTTGCCGCATACCGGCAGGCTGCGCCGCCCGGTGGGCGCTTACGTGGCGATCATCACCGCGATGGGGCTGGCGGCGCTGCACCTTCCCGCGGCCTCCGCGTTGGCCATTCCGGGGGCGGGGGTGTTCGTGGCCTCGGACCTCGTGCTGGCGATCCGGCTGTTCCGCATCGCGGACGACAGCCCGGCGGCGCGCGGCACCAGCCACGCGGTCTGGCCGCTTTACTGGATCGGGCAGGGGCTGATCCTTGCCGGGATCGGCTTTGCCTGAGGCCTTCCCCTCGTCGGCGCGCCGTATTAGGGGAAAGGCACCACCGCCGCCCGCAGGAGCCCCTCGCATGTCGTTCTTCAAGAAACTCAAGGACCGGATGTTCAAATCCTCGTCGAAGCTCGACCAGGGGCTGGAGGCGATCATCGAGGAGGGCGCCGGCGCGGAGCCCCGCGACGCAGGCAGCGACACGCAAGAGGCCGGGCCGGAGCCGATCGGCGTGCCCGGACCGCAAGACGCCCCCGCCGCAAGACCGGGCCTTCTGGGCCGGATCATCGGGCGCGGCAGCGGCCTGCGCCGGGCGCTCGACGATGACATGCTCGAAGAACTGGAGGATCTGCTGATCACCGCCGACATGGGGGTGGAAACGGCCACGCGCGTCACCGCGAACATGGCCGAGGGGCGCTTTGGCCGGATGCTGACGGCCGCCGATATCAAGACCCTGCTGGCACAGGAGATTGCCCGGATCATGGAACCGGTGGCGCGGCCGATGCCGCTTTATCCGAAGAAACCGCAGGTCGTGCTGGTGGTGGGCGTGAACGGGTCCGGCAAGACCACCACCATCGGCAAGCTGGCCAGCCAGTTCAAGGCGGCGGGCAAATCGGTGGTGATCGCGGCGGGCGATACCTTTCGCGCCGCCGCCGTCGAACAGCTGCAGGTCTGGGGCGAGCGTGCGGGGGTGCCGGTGATGACCGCGCCGCAAGGCTCCGACCCGGCCAGCCTTGCCTTCGACGCGATGACGAAAGCCGAGGCCGAGGGCGCCGACCTTCTGATGATCGACACGGCGGGGCGGTTGCAGAACCGCGCCGATCTCATGGAAGAGCTGGCCAAGATCGTTCGCGTGATCCGCAAGAAGGACCCGGATGCGCCGCACAACACGCTGTTGGTCCTGGATGCCACGACCGGGCAGAACGCGCTGAGCCAGGTGGAGACCTTCCAGAAGCTTGCCGATGTCTCGGGCCTCGTGATGACCAAGCTCGACGGCACCGCGAAAGGCGGCGTGCTGGTGGCGCTGGCCGACCGCTTCGGCCTGCCGATCCATGCCATCGGCGTGGGCGAGCAGATCGACGACCTCGCCCCCTTCGATCCCGAGGAATTCGCCCGCGCCCTCACCGGGGCGGAATGAGCGGGCCTTTCACGCGCGCCCCGGTTGCGGCTGCATGAGCGGCTGGATCGTCGCCAATGCCGGCACACCGGCCGGCGCCGCGATAGCGACCGCGCTGGCGCTTCTGGCGGCGATCCTGCACGCTGTGTTCGGCGCGCTCCAGAAGGGCCGGCATTCGCCATTGTTGTCGCGCGGCGTGATCGACGCCGGCTACGGGCTGATGGCGGCGCCGGTGGCGCTGTTCGTCGTGCCCTGGCCCGAGACGCATATGTGGCCGATCTTCGGCGGCGTCGTGCTGATCCATATCGGCTACAAGACGGCGCAGATCGCCAGCTACCAGCGCGGCGCCTATACCGTGGTCTACCCGGTCATGCGCGGCACCGGGCCGCTTTTCGCCGTGATCGGCGCGTGGCTGCTGTTCGGCGAGGTGTTCACGCCCCTGCAATGGCTCGGGGTCGCGGTGCTGCTGTCGGGGATCTACGGGCTGGCGATCTACAACCTGCGCACCATCGCCGTGGATCGCCAGACGATGGTGCCGGCGCTGTGGCTGGCGGTGCTGACCGGGCTGTTCGTGGCCGCCTACACCACCTTCGACGCCTATGGTATCCGCGCCAGCACCGACCCCTTCACCTTCCTTGCGTGGTTCTTCTTTCTCGACGGGATGACAATGCCCGTCGTCGCCTTCTACGCGTGGCGGCGCATGCCCGATCCGCCGGCGGCCGGCCCGCTTGCCCTGCGCGGGATGATCGGCGGGCTGGTGGCGCTGGCAAGCTTCGGGTCCATCATGCTGGCCACGAGGCTCGACCAGGTGGGGCAGGTGGCGGTGTTGCGCGAAACCTCGACCGTTTTTGCCGCGCTCATCGGCTGGCTGATGCTGGGCGAGAGGGTCGGGCCGCGCCGGCTTGCGCTTATGGGCTTGATCGCAGCGGGGGCGGTGGTAGTTCAGGTTGGCGGTTAGGAAAGGCCCGAGGCGATGGAACAGCGGACGATCAACCCCTACCTCAAAAGCGCGCTGGAGCTTGGCCCCCCGATCCTGTTCTTCATCGTCTACCTTTGGATCAAGGACCAGACGTTTAGCATCGCGGGGCACGAGTATTCCGGGTTCATCGTGGCGACGGCGGGGTTCATTCCGCTTCTGCTGGCCTCTATCGCGGCGCTCTGGTGGCTGACCGGCAAACTCAGCCGCATGCAGATCTTCACCGCCGTGCTGGTGGTGGTGTTCGGCGGCCTCACCGTCTGGTTCGACAACGAGGCCTTTTTCAAGATGAAGACCTCCATCGTCTACAGCTTTTTCGCCATCGTCCTCGGCATCGGGCTTCTGCGCGGCGAAAGCTGGCTGCAATTCGTGATGGGCGAGATGATGCCGATGGCGAAGGAAGGCTGGATGATCCTGACCAAACGGCTGGTCGCCGCCTTCGCGGTCATGGCGCTGGCCAACGAGATCGTCTGGCGCACCCAGTCAACCGAGTTCTGGGTCACCTTCGAGACATTCTTCCTGCCCGGCTTCCTTTTCGTCGTGTTCATGTTCCAGGCAAAACTGTTCGAGCGCTACATGGTGGACAAGGACGAGGGGTAGAGGAATGGCGACGGTTCGTGGCGGCTGCGCCTGCGGGCGGCTGCGCGTGGTCGCCACCGGCGCCGCCTTGCGCGTCGGCCTCTGCCATTGCCTCGATTGCCGCAAGCATCACGGCGCGCTGTTCTATGCGGTTCTATGCGGCGGCAATCTTTCCGCGCGGGGCGGCGGAGATCACCGGCGCGGCGCGGGATTAAAAGGGTCGCGCCTTCTGCCCCGTCAACGGCGGGTCCGTCATCGCGCGCACGGGCGACGAGGTGGACCTGCATCTCGGGGCGCTCGACGAGCCGGGCCGGTTCACCCCGGATCATGAATGCTGCACCACGCGGCGAGAGCCGTGGCTGCCGGAATTTCCGGTCGCGGCGCGTTATCCGCGCGACGGGGATCAGGATTAGCCCCGGCCCTTGCCGCGCTGCGGCCCGGCCCCACGCCCGCCCGGCGGCGCCTTCTTGTTGCGCCCCCCCGGCCGCGTCGGTTTCGGCTTCGCCTCGGCATGGCCTTCGGGCAGGGCGATCCCCAACTGGTCGCGCAGCACCTTCGGCTTGATCTCCTCCACCGCGCCGGGCTTCAGCTCGTTCAGCCGGAACGGCCCGTAGCTGACCCGGATAAGCCGGTTCACATCCAGCCCGACCGCACCCATGGCGCGGCGGATCTCGCGGTTGCGCCCTTCGCGCAGTCCCACCGTCAGCCAGGCATTCGCGCCCTGCTGGCGGTCGATGCTCACCTCCATCGGCTGAAAGCGCTCGCCCGCCACCGTTACGCCCTTGCGCAGCGCTGCGAAATCCTCGTCTTTCGGTGTGCCCTTGACGCGCACGCGGTACTTGCGCAGCCAGCCGGTCGCGGGCAGCTCCAGCCGCCGCTTGAGCCCGCCGTCATTGGTCAGCAGCAACAGCCCCTCGGAATTGATGTCGAGCCGCCCGACACTCATCACCCGCGGCATGTCCTCGGGCAGGGCGTCGAACACCGTCTCGCGGCCCTTCTCGTCGCTTGCCGTGGTCACGAGGCCCTGCGGCTTGTGATAAAGCCACAGGCGCGGCCGCTCGGGTGCGCCAACCACCTTGCCGTCGACGGTGATGGTGTCGGCCTCGGTGACGTTCAGCGCCGGGCTGTCGATGCGCTTGCCGTTGACGACGACGCGGCCGGCCTCGATCATGCGTTCCGCTTCGCGACGGCTTGCAATGCCGGCGCGCGACAGGTGCTTGGCGATGCGCTCGCCCTTGGGGGTCTCGGTGCTCATGCGCCCCGGTTAGCGCGTTGACAGCGGCTTGGAAAGCGGTATCGGGAAGGCATGACGGGGTTCACCAGCCACATGGATACGGCGCTGAGCGAGGCGCGTGCTGCCGCGGATGCGGGCGAGGTGCCCGTCGGCGCGGTCATCATCGGCCCGGAGGGCACGGTGCTGGCGCGCGCCCGCAACCGGATGCGTGAACGCCATGATCCGACCGCCCATGCCGAGATGCTGGCGATCCGTGCGGCCTGCGCCGCGCTTGGCTCCGAACGGTTGACCGGCTGCGATCTCTACGTCACGCTGGAACCCTGCCCGGCCTGTGCCGGCGCCATCGCGGCGGCGCGCCTCGCCCGGCTCTATTACGGCGCGTCTGATCCCAAGTCGGGCGGCGTCGCACAAGGCCCGCGCGTCTTCGACCACAAGCAGGCCCACCATCGCCCCGAAATCTACAGCGGTATCGCCGAACGCGAGGCCGCCGACCTGCTCCGCGCCTTCTTCGCCGCGCGACGCTGACCCTCTTCTTCTTGGCAAAAATACTCGCGGAGCGCGACGGGGCAGTCATCGAGTCGTCATTGGGTCAAGCCCGATAAACGACGTCCCTTGCACCGGTCGGATGGCCGCAGGCCATTCGAAACCGGTCTCAAAGCGCAATCGCCTTCATGACCTCGGGCTCGATCACCTCGACCCCGGGCAGCGCCTTGACCAGAGCCTCGGCCGATTGCTCCAGCACCGGGAAGGTCTTGTAATGGCAGGGAATCACCGTCTTGAAGTCGAAGAAGGTCTTCGCCGCGTAGCCCGCGCGCGCCATGTTCATGGTGAAATGCCCGCCGGCAGACAGAATGCCGATGTCGGGCGCATGCAGGTCGTTCCACACCCCCATGTCCGCCGTCACATCGGTATCGCCCGACAGGTAGATCACCCGCCCCTCGCCCGCGATCATGTAGCCGCATTCGGTGCCGGCCCATTGCGGCCCCTCGGGCCCGGCGAAGCTCGACGAATGCAGCGCGTTGACCATGGTTACCGCGACATCGCCAAGATGCACCGTGCCGCCCTTGTTGAAGCCCAGCGTCTCGATATGCTCGTGGTCTTGCCAATAGGACATCAGGTCAAATTGCCCCACCACCGGGATCCGGAGCGTGCGCGCAAGCTCCAGCGTGTCGGCGACGTGGTCGAAATGGGCGTGTGTCAGCAGGATCTGCGTGGCGCCCCGGGTGGCATCGTCGCGGCGCTCCTCGGGAAAGAGCGGGTTGCCGGTGAACCAAGGATCGACCAGCAGGATCTGCCCGGCGATCTCGATGCGAAAGCTGCTGTGCCCAAGCCATGTGATGTCCATGTCATGCCTCCGTTGCGTGCGTCCGGTGCAAGCGTAACGCCGCTCCGCCGCCGGTCAAACAGGATTTGGCCGGGCCCTGTCCTGCGACTGCTTGCGGCCAGCCGCGCGGGGCATTAAACCGGGCCCCGATCAAGACAGCCCAATCGTGAAGGTGTCCCGCCCCATGTCCATCGACATCGAGACCGCCGCCCGCGTCGCCAAGCTCGCGCGGATCAAGGTGGAAGACGAAGACCTGCCGGTGCTGGCCGGTGAATTCAACGCGATCCTCGGCTTCATCGAGCAATTGCAGCAGCTTGACGTCGATGACGTGGACCCGATGACCTCGGTCACCCCGATGCGCCTCAAGCGGCGTGCCGATGTCGTCACCGACGGCAATCAGCAGGCGAAGGTGCTGGCCAACGCGCCCGATGCCCGGGAAGGGTTCTTCGCGGTTCCAAAGGTGGTGGAGTGATGGGCGATCTGAACAAGCTGACAATCGCCGAGGCGCGCGACGCGCTGCGCAAGGGCGAGACAACGGCGGTGGCGCTGACCGAGGCCTGCCTCAAGGCCATTGACAGCGCAGATGCGCTTGGCGCGGTGGCGCACAAGACCCCCGATCTGGCGCTGGAGCGCGCCCGCGCCGCCGATGAGCGGCTGCAAGCCCGCGAAGAGGCGCCCGCCATGTGTGGCATCCCGGTCGGCATCAAGGATCTTTTCTGCACCGAAGGTGTCCCGAGCCAGGCCGCCTCGAAGATCCTCGAAGGCTTCCGGCCGGACTACGAATCCACCGTGTCGGGCAAGCTGAAAGATGCCGGCGCCGTCATGGTGGGCAAGCTCAACATGGACGAGTTCGCCATGGGCAGCAGCAATGAAACCTCCGTCTATGGCAACGCGATCAATCCGTGGAAGGCGGAAGGCGGCGCGGCGCTGACCCCCGGCGGATCCTCCGGCGGGTCGGCCTCCGCCGTGGCCGCCGATCTCTGCCTTGCCGCGACAGGCACCGATACCGGCGGCTCGATCCGCCAGCCCGCCGCCTTCACCGGAATCGTCGGGTTGAAGCCGACCTACGGGCGCTGTTCGCGCTGGGGGATCGTCGCTTTCGCCTCCTCGCTCGACCAGGCCGGGCCAATGACCAGGACGGTGCGCGACGCGGCGATCATGGGGGCCGCGATGATGGGCCACGACCCGAAAGACAGCACTTCCGCCGACATGGCCGTGCCGGATTTCGAGGCGATGCTGACCGGCGATATCAGGGGCAAGGTCATCGGCATCCCGAAGGAATACCGGATGGACGGCATGCCCGTCGCGATCGGGAAACTCTGGTCCGACGGCGCCGAGATGCTGAAGGATGCCGGCGCCGAGATCCGCGATATCAGCCTGCCGCACACCAGATACGCGCTGCCGGCCTATTACGTGATCGCACCGGCCGAGGCGTCGTCGAACCTCGCCCGCTATGACGGGGTGCGCTTTGGCCACCGGGCCGCGCTGGCGCCGGGCGACGGCATCACCGAGATGTATGAAAAGACCCGCGCCGAGGGCTTTGGCGACGAAGTCAAGCGCCGCGTCATGATCGGCACCTACGTGCTGTCGGCGGGCTTCTACGACGCATATTACAACCGCGCCCGCAAGGTGCGCGCCCTGATCAAGCGCGATTTCGACGAGGCCTTCGCCGCCGGGGTGGACAGCATCCTGACCCCCACCACGCCCTCGGCTGCTTTTGCGTTGGGCCGCGAGGTATCGGACCCGGTCGAGATGTATCTCAACGATGTCTTCACCGTCACCGTGAACCTTGCCGGGCTGCCGGGGATCTCGGTGCCCGTGGGGCGCGACGGGCAGGGCCTGCCGCTTGGCCTGCAACTGATCGGGCGCCCTTGGGAGGAAGGCGCGTTGCTCAACACCGCCTACGCGCTGGAAGGGGCTGCGGGCTTTGTGGCGAAACCCGCCAAATGGTGGTAACCCTCTTCTAAAACGCGCTGAAACGAGGTCGGGAACGATGCGGATAATCGCCATGGCGGGGTTTGTGCTGCTGGTTCTGGGGGGCTGTGCGGTGCAGCCGGAGGATACGCGCGGCGTCGGCTTCGGGGATTACAACGACCGTCTGGCCGGGGAGCGGGCGCAACGTCGGACAGCGCTTGCCGCGGCCGAAGAGACGGTTTTGCCACCTGCGCGCCAAACCGGGCAAACCGACATCGCAGCGCTGGCCGAAGGCGCGATCGACGCGGCAGAGGGGCAGGCGAGACGGGACCAGGCCGACGGGGGGCAAGCGGACGCGGTCGCGGCACCGCTGCGCCGGGGGAACACCTCGGGCATTTCCGACGAGCAGGATTTCGAGGCCGTGGCCGGGCGCGAAACCATCGAAAGCGACGCCGAACGGCTCGAACGCATGCAGGCGCAGCGTGTCGAGATCGCGCCGACGGTCGTGCCCGAACGTGCCGGTGCGACCGGGCCGAACATCATCGAGTACGCCCTTGTCACCTCTCACCCCGTGGGCGAGCAACGCCATAACCGCCTGAACTTCGCCGCTGGGGCGCGGCACGAGCGCAATTGTCGCGCCTACCGCTCCGACGATCTGGCGCAGGAGGCGTTCCTTGCCGCCGGCGGGCCGGAGCGGGACCGGCAGGCGCTCGACCCCGATGGCGACGGCTATGCGTGTGGCTGGGATCCGACCCCCTACCGCGAAGCCGCCGCCGCTGCGCGCGGGCAGTGACCCGCTCGCCCAATTTCGGCCCGCGCCGCGACGGGTTGCGGCCGCAACTGGTGGTGCTGCATTACACCGCGATGGAAAGCTGTCTGGCTGCGCGCCGGGCACTTTGCGACCCCGCGCGCGAGGTTTCGGCGCATTACCTCGTGTCCGAGGCGGGCGCGGTGCTGGCGCTGGTCGATGAAGACTGGCGCGCCTGGCACGCGGGCGCAGGCGTTTGGGCCGGGTGTGGCGACGTCAATTCGCGCTCCATCGGGATCGAACTGGCCAATTGCGGGGATGCGCCCTTTGCCGCGCGGCAGATGGCGGCGCTGATGGCGCTGCTGCCGGGGATCATGGCGCGCTGGTCGATCCCGCCCGAAGGGGTGATCGCGCATTCCGACATGGCGCCTGGGCGCAAGATCGACCCCGGCCCGCGTTTCGATTGGCGGCGGCTGGCCCGCGCCGGCCTGTCGGTTTGGCCTTGCCCAGGCGAAGACGCGGGACAGCCCGCGGATGAGCGGCGCTTTCGCCGCGACGCGGAGGCGTTCGGCTATCCGCGCGACCTGCCACTCGATCTGTTGCTGGCCACCGTGCGGCTGCGCTTTCGCCCGCGCCATGTCGGCCCGCTCGATGCGCGCGACTGTGCAATCATGGCCGACCTTGCGGCGCGCTTTGCCGCCCGAGAGGGGTTGACGCCGCGCCACGCAAGGCCCTAAGTCCCGCCCGCGCGGAGGGCCGGATGGCCGCGGGGTTTCGACCCCGAGGAAAGTCCGGACTCCCTGAAGCAACGGTGCCGGGTAACGCCCGGGCGGAGAAAGGCGGGGAAACCCGCCTGAATCCGACGGAAAGCGCCACAGAAATGAAACCGCCCCGTTCGCGGGGTCAGGGTGAAACGGTGGGGTAAGAGCCCACCGCGGGACTGGCAACAGGACCGGCACGGCAAGCCCCACCGGGAGCAATGCCAAATAGGGACCTCGCGTGCGCCGTCACAGGGCCGCTTCAGCCCGAGAGGTCCGGGTTGGCAGCAAGAGCCCGCGGGCAACCGCAGGCCAAGATGAATGGTCATCGAACCGGGGGCGACCCCGGGGAACAAGATCCGGCTTACAGGCCCTCCGCGCATCTTTTCTGACAACCGGTCGGGTCGTCGCCTTCGGCGCCGATCCGCGCGAGGGGTGTCGTCCGTTGGGCTTGAACCAATGGCGCCTGAGGGGACGACCCTTCGCGCTCCCCGAGGTCTTTTTGCCAAGATGAAAGGGGTGCGGTTTGCAACGCAGGTCTTCGAACCGATCACGAGGACGGGGATCGCGGCGGAGGGAGCCTATGATTCGGGAACCGGTCTCCGACCTGGGCACTTTTGCGCGTCTTCGGGCTTGCCGGTCTGGCCTTCGGCGGGCTTTTTGCCGTCGATCTTCCTTTCCCGTTGATCATCGCCTTGGCCGCCGGGGTGGGGCCGGGGCGGAATGCTTCGTCATCGGGCTTGCGGCGGCGCTGGTTACGCTCCGGGTAGCGTTCGCGCCGTGTTTCCTGTTGACCTTCGCCGTTGCACCCTGCGTCGAGCGGATCACCGCGCAGCCGCGCCTCAACGGCGCGCTTGCCGGCATCGCCGCTGCGGCGGTCGGGGTGAACCTGAACCTGAACCTGTCGCTGTGCTGGCGGCAGTGGCAGTGGCAGTGGCCGGGGGGGGGGGCTTGCAGACTTGGGAATCTGCCCGTTTTCGGTTGACACCGATGTGCGCAGCGATACAACGCGACTTCAACACGAAACGCGCGCGCATGGGCCCTGTTGCCCGGCCGCCCCGCTTTGCAGGAGTTTGACATGGCGAAGCCGACCACAATCAAGATCCGCCTGAATTCCACGGCGGGCACCGGCCACTTCTACGTGACCAAGAAGAATGCCCGCACGATGACCGAAAAGATGACCATCCGCAAATACGATCCGGTCGTGCGCAAGCACGTGGAATACAAGGAAGGCAAGATCAAGTGATCTGACCTTTTTTCAGGTTTTACAAAACCGGGCCGCGCTGATCCAGCTGCGGCCCGGTTTCGTTTTGAGAGGCGTCGTCGGCCCCGTCGCACATGCCACAACGAAAAAGGGCCGGGGGAAATCCCCGGCCCTGTGCCATTCATCCTGTTGCCCGCGTCAGTTCCGGTTGCCAAGGAATTGCAGCAGGAACATGAACAGGTTGATGAAGTCGAGGTAGAGCCGCAGCGCACCCATGATCGCCGACTTGCCAAGCCAGTCCTGATCCATGTGTTGGGCGTGCTCGATATACTCGTTCTTGATCGACTGCGTGTCATAGGCGGTGAGGCCTGCGAAGATCAGCACGCCGAGAACCGAGATCACGAAATGCAACGCCGCCGAAGCGAGGAAGATGTTGACGATCATCGCCACGACGATCCCGATCAGCCCCATCATCAGGAAGGTTCCGAGCCCGGACAGGTTCTTTTTGGTGGTGTAGCCGTAAAGACTGAGCCCCGCGAAAGAGATCGCGGTGATCAGGAAGGTCTGAGCGACCGAGACCCCGGTGAAGGCCATGAAGATCCAGCTGATCGAGATGCCCATGATCGATGCGAAGGCGTAGAAGAACAGCTGTGCCCCGGCGTAAGACAGCTTGTTGATCATTGCGCCGAAGGCGAAGACCATGATCAGCGGCGCAAACATCGCGATCCAGCCGAGGATATTGGGCTGCAACGTTTCAGGGTTGCGGAAGATCGCCATCAACGCCGGGCTTGTCCCGATCGCCCACGCCGCGCCGGCCGTCACCAGCAGGCCGATCGACATGGTTCCGTAGACCTTGTTCATGTGGGCGCGCAGGCCCTGATCGATCTGGGCAGCGTCAAGGCCGCGTGCGCCAGCACGGATCGTGTCGAATTGTGCCATCAAATCCTCCAGATAAAGGCAAAGTCCAGCTGACGGTAACGCATAACGCCCCGCCTTGCACCAATATATCGGTAGGACGGGGCGTGTTTTCAAGCTGTGCCCGAGCGGGAGAGTGCGGATTTTGGGAAGGGCCCGAACCGACGTCGCTTGTGGTCAGATCAGCCAGCTTTGCGGCACATCCCATGCCGGGCGCCGGGCTTCGCCGGCGATGTCGGCCTCGGTCAGGCCGAGGTCGCGGCGGGCATGTGCATCGAGCCGTTCCAGCGCGCGACGTTGGCGCCATGCGGTGATTGCGGCGCGAAAGAACGTGCCAAGGGTCGGGCGGCGGTAGGCCGGCAGGGTGATGCGGGTGAAGGTGGTCGCCATGATGGTGTCTTTCGGTAACTTGAAGCGTGTGAGGAGGGGCATTTCGATGCTTGATACATAGAGGGCGTCATGCCATTTGGAAAATGAATGTTCCTTAACATCAAGATCACGGAGTGTGATGATATGCGTAATCTGGACCTGACCGCGCTGCGCGCTTTCGTGACCGTTGCAGATACCGGCGGTGTCACCAAGGCCTCTGGCCTTCTCAACCTGACGCAATCGGCGGTGTCGATGCAACTCAAGCGGCTGGAAGGGAGCATCGGGGTCGCGCTGTTCGACCGATCGGCGCGCAAGCTGGCGCTGACCAATGCAGGCGAGCAGATGCTGAGCTACGCGCGCCGCATGATGGCGCTCAATGACGAGGTTCTGGCGCGGCTCACCTCGGTCGATTACGAGGGCGAGCTGGTGCTGGGCGTGCCGCATGACATCATCTACCCGGCGATCCCGCGGGTGCTGCACCGGTTTCATGCGGCCTTTCCGCGCATGAAGGTGCAGCTTGTCAGCTCCTACACCTCGCGGTTGCGCCGGATGCTGGAACGCGGCGAGGTGCATATTGCCCTGACCACCGAATCGGCGCTCGACAGCGGTGGCGAGACGCTGATGGAACGGCCGCTGGTCTGGGTCGGTGCACTCGACGGGCAACAATGGCGTCAGCGCCCGTTGCGGCTGGCCTTCGAGCAGCTTTGCATCTTTCGCCAGCCGGTGCAGCGGGCGCTCGACCGGGCCGGGATTTCGTGGGAAATGGCGGTGGAAAGCGACAATTCGCGCACCGTGGAGGCCTCGATCAGCGCCGACCTTGCCGTTCATGCCTGTATCGAAGGGGCCGAGCCGCCCTACGTGGAACGCATTCGCCACAATGGCGCGCTGCCCGGTCTGCCCATCGTCCGTATCAACATGTATGGCGCCGAAGCGGCACACGGCGAACCGGCGCAGGCGCTTGCCGACATGGTCCGCCAAGCCTACGCGGCGATGTGACCGGTTTACATGGTCACGACGACCTTGCCGGTGGACTTGCGCGATTTCAGCAGGTCGAGGGCCTCGCCTGCCCGTGCCAGCGGGTAGGTCGCGCCGATATGCGGCGTCAGCCCGCCCGCCTCGTAGAGCGCGAAAAGCTCCGACAGGCTGGCGGTCAGGATATCGGGCGCAAAGCGCAGGTATCCGCCCCAGAAGAACCCGATCACGTCGAGGTTCTTGACCAGCAGGATATTGGCCGGGATCTGCGGCACCTCGCCGCTGGCAAAGCCGACGGGGATCAGCCGCCCGCCGGGATTTGTTGCCCGCATCGCCGCCTTGAACGCATCGCCGCCGACCGGGTCGTAGACCACGTCGGCGCCGCCAAGCGCCTTCACCTCGGCCCGGATATCTTGCGTTTCGGTGTCGATCAGGTGGGTGGCCCCGGCGGATTTGGCGACCGCCAATTTGGCCGCGCCACGCGCGCAGGCGATTACCTCGGCCCCCATGCGGGCGCCGATCTCCACCGCTGTCAGCCCGATACCACCCGCCGCACCCAGAACCAGCAGACGCTCGCCCGGTTGCAGCCGCGCCCGATGACCAAGCGCCAGATGCGAGGTGCCATAGGCCACGAGGAAGGCGGCGGCGTCCTCGAACGGCATCGCGTCGGGGATCGGCATGATCCGGTCAACCGGGAAGATCCCCGCCTCGGCCAGCCCGCCTTGCCCGGCGAAGACGGCGACTCGGGTGCCGGGGGCGGGGCCGTCGGTTTCGGGGCCAAGCCTCTCGATCGTACCGGCGATTTCCATGCCCAGGGTGAAGGGCGGCTCTGGCGTGTCCTGGTAGCTGCCGTTCAGCATCAGGAGATCGGCAAAGTTCAGCCCGCAAGCCGCGATCCGTACCAACGCCTCGCCGGGGCGTGGGGTCGGGGGGGCGATCCGGGCCAGTTCGGGCGGCGTGTCGAAGCGGTTGAGGCGGTAGGCGTGCATCTGTCATGGTCCTCTCGGTCGGGAACTCGCCGCAGGCTAGCGCGTGCGGGCCCGCTTGCAACCGGGACAATACGCCATTTTGCTTTCCGTCCGGCGCAAGTCTATTATCAATGTCAAGAACACCGACCGGCGTGACTTTGCATCGGGGCGGGCTAGATCAAGAAAATCAGGATATTGGCAGCCTCCGCGCGGGGCGCGCGACAGGAGACAGGAATGAAACACCCGGTAGACAGCCACGTCGGCAAGCGAATCCGTCATCGGCGCTGGATGGTGGGCATGACGCAGCAGGGGCTGGCCGAACATGTCGGCATCAAGTTCCAGCAGATCCAGAAGTACGAGACCGGCATGAACCGGGTCAGTGCCTCGCGCCTTTGGGATATCGCGCGCGCGCTGGAGGTTCCGGTTGCCTTCTTCTTCGAAGGGCTGGATGGCGGTATCGACGCTGGTGGCGATCTGCCCGGCGATGTGCTGGCCGACAAGGAGGCGCTGGAACTCGTCCGGTCCTACTACGCGATCCCGGAAAACCAGCGTCGTCAGCTTTTCGAACTGGCCCGCGTGTTGTCGGGTGCCGCCGCCTGACGGGCGTTGACAGGCGTTGACGGGCGTTGACGGGGGGGATGCGTCGTGCCACCTGACCGGTGACCTTGCCGCAGAAAGCCCGCACCCATGCTGACCCGTTCTCGTCTGTCCCCCGATCTGGCCGCCGATCTGCGCAAAACGGCGCAGGCGATGGCAGATGCCGCACGCGCCGCGACGCTGCCGCATTTCCGCGCCCGCGATCTTGCCGCCGACAACAAGCTTGCCGGCGGGTTCGACCCGGTGACAGTGGCCGACCGCGCTGCCGAGGCCGCGATGCGCGCGGTGCTGGTCGCGCGCCGGCCCGCCGACGCGGTGCTGGGCGAGGAACAGGCCGCACTGCCGGGCGAGAGCGGGCTGACCTGGGTGCTGGACCCGATCGACGGCACCCGTGGCTTCATCTCGGGCACCCCGACATGGGGGGTGCTGATCGGGCTGAACGATGCCGACGGCCCGTTCTACGGCATCATCGACCAGCCCTATATCGGCGAGCGGTTCGAGGGTGGCCTTGGGCTGGCGCGTGTCGTCGGGCCGCGTGGCGAGGCGGCGCTTGGCGTGCGTCCAGCAGCTTCGCTGGCCGAGGCAACGTTGTTTTCCACGTTCCCCGAGGTCGGCACCGGGGCCGAGCGTGCCGCGTTCGGCCGGGTCCGCGACGCGGTGCGGCTGACGCGGTACGGCATGGATTGCTATGCCTACGCGCTGCTGGCGGCGGGGCAGGTGGACCTTGTGATCGAGGCCGGGCTGCACCCTTATGACATCGCCGCGCCGATTGCCGTGATCGAGGCGGCGGGCGGCATCGTCAGCGACTGGCAAGGCGGCCCGGTGCACGAGGGCGGGCAGGTGATCGCCGCCGCAAGCACCGCATTGCATGTCGCCGCCCTGAAACTGCTTCAGCCCGCCTGAGCCTTGCCGAGCCTTGCCCGGCGGGGGCGCCGCGCGCTAGCCTGACGCCGGTGGCAGCCCCGAGTCCTTTGCCCGTCTTCTGTCGGCTCGCCTGCGCGCGTCCTGCGCGCGATCCTCTGACCGAAACGGGCGTCGGACACCGGAGGGCAGTCATGACCGACATCATCATAAAATCCGCGTCACGGATCCTGACCATGGACGACGCGGGTCGCGAATTGACCGACGCCGATATCCGCGTTCGAGACGGCGTTATCGCCGAGGTCGGCCATGGCTTGCAGGGCGGTGAGGCCCTGAGTGCCAAGGACTGCCTGGTGACGCCGGGGCTGGTGAACACCCATCATCACCTCTACCAAACGCTGACCCGTGCGGTTCCGGGCGCGCAGGACGCGCTGCTGTTCGGCTGGCTTCAGACGCTTTACCCGATCTGGGCCCGGTTCGGACCCGAGGAGATGTTCACCTCGGCGCAGGTCGGCCTGGCGGAACTGGCGCTGTCGGGCTGCAGCTTGAGCGCCGACCACCTCTACCTTTACCCCAACGGCGCGCGGCTGGAGGATACCATCGCCGCGGCGCAGACGATCGGGCTGCGCTTCCATCCGACCCGCGGCGCGATGAGCATCGGTGAGAGCGATGGCGGCCTGCCGCCCGATGCGCTGGTCGAGCGCGAAGCCGATATCCTGACCGATTGTATCCGTGTTGTCGACGCCTTCCACGACCCGTCCGAAGGGTCCATGTGCCGGGTGGGGATCGCGCCTTGTTCTCCTTTTTCGGTCAGTCGCGAGTTGATGCGCGATGCGGCGTTGCTGGCCCGCGACAAGGCGGTAATGCTGCACACACATCTGGCCGAAAACGATGAAGACATCCTTTACAGCGAGGAGAAATTCGGCTGCCGACCGGGGCAATATGCCGAGGATCTGGGCTGGACAGGGGCCGATGTCTGGCACGCACATTGCGTGAAGATCAACGCGCAAGAAATTGATATGTTTTCAAGAACCGGAACCGGCATTGCGCATTGCCCGTGTTCGAACTGCCGTCTCGGGTCGGGCATCGCGCCGCTGCGCGCGATGCGCGATGCGGGCGTGCGCGTGGGGCTTGGCGTCGATGGGTCGGCCTCCAACGATTCGGGGAATGTCGTGGCCGAGGCGCGGCAGGCGATGCTGCTCCAGCGGGTTGCGCGGGGCGCCGACGCAATGAGCGCGCGCGAGGCGCTGCGCATCGCGACGCGTGGCGGAGCGGAGGTTCTGGGGCGCACCGATTGCGGCCAGATCGCGGTGGGCAAGCGCGCCGATATCGCGATCTGGGACATGTCGCGCGTCGAGGCGGCAGGCAGTTGGGACAGGGCGGCGCTGCTGCTGGCGGGGCCTCACTCGGTGCGTGACCTTCTGGTCGAGGGGCGGCGCGTGGTGGCCGGGGGGCGGGTGGTGACGGTAGACCTGCCGGCGGTGCTGACCCGGCAGGAGCGGCTTGTTGCGCGGCTGATGGCGTGATGGTGCCCGGCCAGGCCGGGGCACGGCGCGGGCGGCCCGGCTCAAACCCCCCTGCAAGCAGGGGAGCCTTCGCCGGGCCGCATTTCCATGGAACGTGACGCGGGGCGGCCTTCGGTCCCGGGCGTCGCGCAGGCGGTGCGGGCGTTTTTGGAGTATTTGGTCCAAGAAGAAGGGCTTACCGGCGGGTTCCTGCCACGTAGGTCGCGGCGATGGCGCGGTCGTCGCCCATCATGATGGTGGGAAAGAGTGCCTCCCAGATGGTATCGGCGCGGGCGGCGCGCTGGGCGATGGCGGGTGTCGAGGACAGGTCGAGCACCACGAGGTCGGCGTCCATCCCCAAGGCGATCCGGCCGACATGGGAGTCGATGCGCAATGCGCGGGCGGAGCCTTCGGTGGCCAGCCAGATGAGTTCGGCAGGGTGCAGGGCGTGGCCGCGCAACTGGCCGATTTCGTAGGCTGCCGCCATGGTGCGCAGCATCGAAAAGCTCGACCCGCCGCCGGTATCGGTGGCCAGGCCCACCCGGATATTTCCGCCGGCGAGTCCCATGTCGAACAGCCCCGAGCCGATGAAGCTGTTGGAGGTCGGGCAATGGACGAGGGCGGCGCCAACCTCCTGCAACCTGTCGATCTCGCGCGGTTCCAGGTGGATGGCATGGCCGTAGACCCCGTTCGCGCCGAGAAGCCCGTGCGCCTCGTAGGTGTCGAGGTAGTCGCGGGCCTGTGGGAAGAGCGATTTGACCCAGGTGATCTCGTCGGTCTGTTCGCTCAGGTGGGTCTGCATCAGGCAATCGGGGTGTTCCGCCCAGAGCGCGCCGAGCGCGGCCAGTTGCCCCGGCGTCGAGGTGGGGGAAAAGCGCGGCGTGATGATGTAGGACAGCCGATCCACGCCGTGCCATTTTTCCAGCAGCGCCTTGCTGTCGTCATAGGCGGCCTGAGCGCTGTCGCGCAGCCCCTCGGGCGCGTTGCGGTCCATGCAGGTCTTGCCGGCAAGGGCGCGCAGGCCGCGGCGGCGGGCTTCGGTGAAACAGGCATCGACGCTTTCGGGGTGGATGGTGCAGTAGCTGGCCACCGTGGTGGTGCCGTTGGCCAGTGTGAGGTCGAAGTAGCGTGCGGCGATCGCCGCGGCATAGGCGGGATCTGAAAAGCGCATTTCCTCGGGGAAGGTGTAGCTGTTGAGCCAGTCAATCAGGCGCTTGCCCCAGGAGGCGATGATCGCGGTTTGCGGATAATGGGCGTGGGCGTCGATGAAGCCGGGCAGAATCAGCCCGTCGCCATGGTCGATCACGCGCGCGCCGGGATGTGCTGCGCGCAGCACGTCGGCGTTGCCGGTGGCCGCAATCCGGCCGTCGCGCAGCAACAGCGCGCCGCGTGGGTCGTGATGCGCCGCATCGGTGCCCTGTGTGAACGGATCTGCATCGAACCGCAGCACCTGACCGAGCAAAAGTGTTTCGACCATTCTTTTTTCGCCCTTTTGTCGCACCCTGGCCTGTCTTATCCGGCGGTGGCGGGCTAAGGTATTGCAAAAAGCATTAAAGACTTTCAAGGCGGGGGAACATGGCGGTCGACGAGGTGCAGAAACCCGACGCGCAGGATGACGGCTACGCGCTTGACGCGTCGCTCCATGACAGTGTGGTCGAGGCCATCGAGGCGCGCGATACCGACCGGATCGCCGAGGTGTTCGCGCCGCTGCACCCCGCCGATATCGCCGACCTTCTGGAACAGCTCTCGCACGGGGAACGCGGCGCGCTTCTGCTGGTCTGGAGCGAGGGGATCGACGGCGAGGTTCTGTCGGAGCTGGAGGACGGCGTCCGCGAGGATGTGATCGACCTTCTGCCGGCGCCGGTGCTGGCGGAGGCTGTGCGCGACCTGGAAAGCGACGATGTCGTCGACCTGCTGGAGAGTCTGGAGGACGATCAGAGAGCCTCCATCCTTGGCATTCTCGACGCTGCCGACCGCGCCGCCGTGCAGGATGCGCTGACCTATCCCGAAGACTCCGCCGGGCGCCTGATGCAGCGCGAGGTCGTGCGGGTGCCGGAATTCTGGAGCGTGGGCGAAACCATCGACTACCTGCGTGCCCAGACCACCGAGCTGCCGGATCAGTTCTATCACGTCATCCTTGTCGATCCGCGCATGAAACCAATGGGCAACGTTTCACTCGGGCGGCTTTTGTCGGCGCAGCGCCATGTGGCGTTGAAAGACATCGTGGAAGACGCCTTCATGACGATCCCAGCCGATCAGCCCGAAGCCGAGGTCGCCTATGCCTTCAACCAGTATCACCTGATTTCCGCACCGGTGGTGAATGGCGACGGGCGCCTTGTCGGGGTGATCACCATTGACGACGCCATGATCGTGCTGGATGACGAGGCCGAGGAAGATATCCTGCGTCTGGCCGGTGTTGGCGAGGGCAGCTTGTCGGATAGGGTTTTCGAGACCACCAAGCAGCGGTTGCCGTGGCTCTTCGTGAACCTGATTACCGCGATCCTCGCCTCGATGGTCATCGCCCAGTTCGAAGACACGATCGCGCAATTCGTGGCACTGGCGGTGTTGATGCCGATTGTTGCCTCGATGGGCGGGAATGCGGGCACGCAGAGCCTGACGGTCGCGGTGCGCGCGATCGCAACCAAGGACCTGACCGGGTCCAACCTGACGCGCGTGGTGCTGCGTGAGGCCGGTGTCGGCCTGGTGAACGGGCTGATTTTTGCGGTTGTGATGGGGGTGGTCGGGGTGGCGTGGTTCGGCTCGCCCGCGCTGGGGATGGTGATCGCGGCGGCCATGGTGATCAACCTGGTGATCGCGGGGCTGGCGGGGATTCTTGTGCCGGTCGCGCTGGACCGGCTGTCGATCGACCCGGCGCTGGCCTCGGGCGCGTTCGTGACGACGGTCACGGATGTCGTGGGCTTCTTCGCCTTTCTGGCCCTTGCCGCGGCGGTGCTGCTGTAGGCCGCCGGGCGATGGGAAGCATGCAATGTCGGATGGGTGTGCTTTGCGAAGGGTCGGGTTTGTGCCGTGTGATCGGTCACGCCAGAGGCATGCCTTTGGCATGACCCGCCCGGGCGGCCGGCGATTGGCGGTGTCAGCATGACTTTGACACCGGCGAGCGGGTGAAGTCCCGGAACTCGACCTGGTTGTCGTCGTTTCTGGCGGGATCGCCGCGCTTGCGCGCGCGGGGTCCGTGGCCTCTTCGCTGACGCTCATCGGCTGTGGCGGCGACGCGGGTCGGGCTTTGCGCGGGTGGATCGTGGGCAGGGGCTAATCCCCGTGGCCCTTCGGTGGCTCCTCAGAGGTATGCTTGCCAAGATGAAGGGACTTGGTTAATGATGCGTTAGCGGTCGTTGGTGGCGTTAACATATTGAAAGTAATAAACTTATTGACTTATCGAACGGTCCCGTGTACACCTTGTGACATGCTGGAAGACGTGGGCAAGCGGCCCCGGGGGTGACCTCGGCGGTCGCTTTTTCGTTTCTGCTCGTGCGGGATTTTCAAGCACGGGACTTTTTTCATGACCGATCAGATTGATGACATCACCGCGCGGGTCGAAACGATGCTGGCGCGCGCGATGAAGGTTTTCGACACGACCCAGGAGGCTCTGGAGGGGACACTGGAGCGACTGAAGGCGGAGGGGCCGGTGCAGGGCGCCGAGATTCCAAGGCAAATCAAGGAGATGAACAGCGCCCTGATGCTGGCGCTGCAATTGGAGGGGAAGGCGCGTGATGCAACAGGACAGCGGATCGGACAGGCGGGTGCCGGGCAGCTCGACCTCGACGCGGCGCGGGCTGAGATCGGGGTCCGCCTCGCTTGCCTGCGTGCCGCAGGAGGCGGTGGAGACGGTCCTGGCGGGGCTGAGTGACAATGCGCTGGCGGCGCTGCCGTGGCTCTTTGACTTCTGGGCTCTGCCGCACCAGTTGCCGCCCGAGGGCGGTTGGCGGGCCTGGGTGGTGCTGGGCGGACGCGGCGCGGGCAAGACCCGCGCCGGCGCCGAATGGGTACGCGCCATGGTCGAGGGCGCAACGCCGACGGCCCCCGGCCGCGCCCGGCGCGTGGCGCTGGTGGGCGAGACCTATGACCAGGCGCTGGCGGTCATGGTAAAGGGGGAGAGCGGGCTTCTGGCCTGCTCCCCCCCGGATCGGCGGCCGCGCTGGGTGGCGGGGGAACGGAGGCTGGTCTGGCCCAACGGGGCGGAAGCGCGGCTTTATTCCGCGCATGACCCGGAGGCGCTGCGCGGCCCGCAATTCGATGCCGCCTGGGCCGATGAACTGGCGAAATGGCCGAAGGCGCAGGACACGTGGGACATGCTGCAATTCGGGCTGCGGCTGGGCGATCATCCGCAGGTCTGCGTGACCACGACGCCGCGCAATGTCGGCGTGCTGAAGGATTTGCTGGGGCGCGAGAGCACGGTATCGACCCACGCGCCGACCGAGGCGAACCGGGCGTTCCTGGCCGACTCGTTCCTTGAGGAGGTGCGGGCGCGCTACGGCGCGACGCGGCTGGGGCGGCAGGAGCTGGATGGCGCGTTGATCGAGGAGGCCGACGGGGCGCTGTGGTCGCAAGGGCTGCTGGACGGTGCGCGGGTGGACACGGTGCCCGAGGGCGCGCGGATCACGGTGGCGGTGGATCCGCCGGTGACCGGGCATTCGGGATCGGATGCCTGCGGGATCGTGGTCGTGGGCGTGGTGCAGGCCGGGCCGCCGCGCGACTGGCACGCGGTGGTCATCGAGGATTGTTCGGTGCGGGGCGTGTCGGCCAATGGCTGGGCGGAGGCGGCCGTTGCGGCCTATCACCGCCACGCGGCGGACCGGATGGTGGCCGAGGTGAACCAGGGCGGCGATCTGGTGCTCGATGCGGTTCGGATGGTCGACTCGCTGATCAATGTGCGCTCTGTCCATGCCTCTCGTGGCAAGGTGGCGCGGGCGGAACCGGTTGCGGCGCTTTATGAGCAGGGGCGGGTGGCGCATCTGGGCGCCTTGCCGGAACTGGAAGACGAAATGTGCCGGATGACGATCACCGGCTTCGAGGGGCGCGGCAGCCCCGATCGGGTCGATGCGCTTGTCTGGGCGCTGACCGACGGGATGATTCTTCCCGCGCGGGGACAGGCGCGGCCGGGGATCCGGTCAATCTGACGGGACCGCTGGAACGGGGCGCTCATCCGCCCTTTCGGGGCGTCTTCGCAATCTGCGGGGGCGCCCTTTTCAATTCGGAAAAAAGGAGACACGCGGATGGTGTTGGATTTCTTGCGACGGGCCGAACCGGAGGTGCCGGAGGCCAAGGCCTCGGCGACCGGCCGGGTGGTGGCCTGGGCCGGGTCGGGCCGGGTGGCGTGGAGCCCGCGCGACACGGTTTCGCTGACAAGGACGGGATTTACCGGAAACCCGGTGGGGTTTCGCGCGGTCAAGCTGATCGCGGAGGCCGCTGCCGCGTTACCGGTGCTGTGCCAGGATGCCGAGCGGCGCTACGGGGTGCATCCGCTGCTGGCGCTGCTGGGTCGGCCCAACGGGGCGCAGGGGAAGGCCGAGTTCCTTGAGGCGCTCTACGCGCAATTGCTGCTGTCGGGCAATGGCTATGTCGAGGCGGTCAGCCCCGATGGCACCCTGCCGGGGGAGTTGCACGTGCTGCGGTCCGACCGGATGAGCCTCGTGCCGGGGTCTGACGGCTGGCCGGTGGCCTATGATTACGCGGTGGGCGGCAAGAAACACCGCTTCCACGTGCAGGGGGCAAGCCCGATCTGCCATGTGAAGCTGTTCCACCCGCAAGACGACCATTACGGGCTGTCGCCGATGCAGGCGGCGGCGACTGCGCTTGACGTGCACAACAGCGCCTCGCGCTGGTCCAAGGCGCTTCTGGACAATGCCGCGCGGCCCTCTGGCGCGATCATCTATCGCGGCGCGGATGGCGCGGGCACGATGACGCCCGACCAGTTCGAGCGGTTGCAGGCGGAGATGGAAAGCCACCATCAGGGCGCACGCAATGCCGGGCGGCCGATGCTGCTGGAAGGCGGGCTCGACTGGAAACCGATGGGGTTCAGCCCCTCGGACATGGAGTTTCACAAGACCAAGGACGCCGCTGCGCGCGATATCGCGCTGGCCTTCGGGGTGCCGCCGATGATGCTGGGCATTCCCGGCGACGCCACCTATGCCAATTACGCCGAGGCAAACCGGGCGTTTTACCGCCTGACCGTTCTGCCGCTGGCGGCCAAGGTTCTGGCATCGCTGGCGCATTGGCTGGCGGGTCATGCGGGCGAGATGGCGGAGCTGCGGCCCGATCTGGACCAGGTGCCGGCGCTGGGAGTGGAGCGCGATGCGCAGTGGGCCCGCGTGGCGGAGGCCGCGTTTCTGACGCCTGCCGAAAAGCGTGCCATGCTGGGGCTGCCGCCGTTGCCGGAGGATGCATGAGCGGGCGGGGCGAAGCGGGCGGTTCGCGCTTCCTCTACGCCCCGTTCGACGCCGCCAATGCCCGGATCGAGGCCAATGAACGCGTCGCCGATGAACGCTGGCAGGCGCTGGAGTTTCGCCTCAATGCGATCGAGACGGCGCTGGAGCGGCTGGAGCGGCGGCTGTGGCTAGCCGTTTTCGGCGTTGTCAGCGTGGTTCTGGCGCAGGCGATCAATGACATCATTCAGATGAGCTCTGCTGGATAGGAGATTGGAATGCTTGAGTTTTCCCCAAGCGGATTGGAAGTGAAATTCTGCCGCTTCGACGAGGCGCTGACGGTAAGCGACGGCCATGTGATCGAGGGCTACGCAAGCCTGTTCGACGCCTGCGACCAAGGCGGTGATGTGGTGCAGAAAGGTGCCTATGCGCGCAGCCTCAAAGGGCTTGCGACGCAGGGCCGCCGGGTCAAGATGTTGTGGCAGCACGATCCGGCGCAACCCATCGGGGTCTGGGACGAATTGCACGAGGATGGCAGAGGTCTCTGGGTCAAGGGCCGGATCCTCGATGCGGTGGAAAAGGGCCGCGAGGCGGCGGCGCTGATCGGCGCGGGCGCGATCGACGGCTTGTCGATCGGCTATCGCACGATCCGAGCGAGCAAGAGTGACAAGGGGCAGCGTCTCCTTTCCGAGGTGGATCTTTGGGAGGTGTCGCTGGTGACCTTTCCGATGCTTCCGCAGGCGCGGGTCGGCACCCGACAGGCCAATGAGGCCAAGGGCGACGTCCTGCATGAACTGGCGACGGTGTTCCAGGACGCCCGCCGCAAACTGGCGGCGCGCTAAGGCCCGCGCATTCCCTCCAACAATCAGGATGACGTGATGACCGAGACCGAGACCAAGGGCTCGGGCGGCGGGGCCATGCCCGACGACCCGACCCGCGAGGTGACATCTGCACTGACTGGATTTCTGAATGAATTCAGTCAGTTTCAGGACGACATTTCCAGGAAACTTCAAAAACAGGAAGAGCGTATCTCCATGCTGAACACCAAGACCATGAGCCATCTGCGCCCCGCGCTTTCCGCCGCCGCCAACGAGGCCGCGCCGCACACGAAGGCGCTTGGCGCCTACCTGCGCACCGGTGACGATGACGGCCTGCGCGGGCTGGAACTGGAGGGCAAGGCGCTCAACACCGCGGTGAATGCCGAGGGTGGCTACCTCGTCGATCCGCAGACTGCCGAGATGATCCAGGGCGTACTGCGCGGCGCGTCGAGCCTGCGGGCGATCGCCAACGTGGTGAATGTCGAGGCGACCTCGTTCGACGTGTTGGTCGACACCACCGACGTGGGCGCCGGCTGGGCCACCGAAACCGCAACCGCGACAGAAACCGACACGCCGCAGATCGAACGCATCTCGATCCCGCTGCACGAGCTTTCGGCGCTGCCCAAGGCGTCGCAGCGCCTGCTTGACGACACCGCCTTCGATATCGAGGGTTGGCTGGCCGGCCGCATCGCCGACAAGTTCGCCCGCGCCGAGGCGATGGCCTTCGTCGTCGGGGACGGAGTGGACAAGCCGACCGGGTTCCTGAGCCATACGACGGTGGCGGATGCGAGCTGGTCCTGGGGCAACCTGGGCTACGTCATCACCGGCACGGATGGCGATTTCGACATGGTAAACCCGGCCGACGCGGTGGTCGATCTGGTCTATTCGCTGGGCGCGAGGTATCGCGCCAACGCCGCCTTCGTGATGAATTCCAAGACCGCCGGCGCGGTGCGCAAGATGAAGGATGCCGATGGCCGCTTCCTGTGGTCCGACGGGCTGGCCGCCGGCGAACCGGCGCGGCTGATGGGCTATCCGGTGCTGATCGCCGAGGACATGCCCGATATCGCCTCGAACGCGATGGCGATTGCCTTTGGCGATTTCGGCGCCGGTTACACCATTGCGGAGCGGCCGGATCTGCGGGTGCTGCGCGACCCGTTCAGCGCCAAGCCGCATGTGCTGTTCTATGCCACCAAGCGCGTCGGTGGCGATGTCAGCGATTTCGCCGCAATCAAGCTGCTGAAGTTCGGCATCGCCTGATCCGGTGGCCAAGAGACCCCGCGCCCCGGTTTTCGGGGCGTGGGCGGCATGGGCGGGCTTTCGCGGCCTCCAGCCATTTGGTCCCCCGCATGAGCGGTGCGGGCCCGTCCATGCCAACCCTTCCCGAGGCAGTCTTTGCGGAGAAAAAACAACATGATGATGGTCGAAATGTCCTCAGTGTCCAGTGCCCTTCTGCCGATCACCGAGCTGACCGATCACCTGCGCCTTGCGTCCGGGTTTGCCGATGATGGCAGCCAGGATGCGCAGTTGGAAAGCAGCCTGCGCGCGGCGCTTGCGGCGATCGAGGCGCGGATCGGCAAGGCGTTGTTCCGGCGCGGGTTCAACTGGCATCTCAGCCACTGGCAATCGCCACTGGAACAGGTTCTGCCGGTGGCGCCGGTGGCCGCGATCGACAGCGTCAAGCTGGTGTCGCGGGCAGGGGTGGAAACGCTGCTCGACCCGGCCGGTTACAGTTTGCGGGTCGATGCGCACCGCCCGGCCATCGTCGCGGTCACGAGCCTGCCGAACCCGTCCACCGGTGGGTCCATCGAGATCGAGCTTAGCGCTGGATACGGCCTCGACTGGCACCGGATTCCCGCCGATCTGCGCCAGGCGGTGCTGTTGCAGGCGGCGGAATATTACGACGCGCAGGGCACCGGCGAGGCTGGTATGGCCTGCGGGGTCGCGGTGCTTATCGAGCCCTACCGCTCGGTCCGGATGCGGGGGCTGGGCTGATGGGCGCGCGTCCTGATCTGAGCCGGCGCCTGCTTCTGGAGGGGCCGGTGCGGGTGGCCGATGGCGCGGGCGGCCATACCGAAGGGTGGGTGCCGCTTGGCCAGCTCTGGGGTGAGGTCAAGCCGCGCACGGGACGCGATGCAGCGGGGCTGTCGCGGATGGGCTTCAAGATCACTGTGCGCGCGGCTCCGCAGGGCGCCCCGTCGCGGCCCACGTCCTCGCAGCGGTTCCGCGACGGGGCGCGACTTTTCCACATCGACGCGGTGACGGAGAGCGACCCCGGCGGGCGCTTCCTGATCTGCTTTGCCACCGAGGAGGGCGCGACATGAGCTATGGCATGACGGCGGCGTTGCAGATGGCGATCTACAATGTGCTGAGCGGCGACGGCGCGCTGGCGGCGATCGTCGGCGGACATGTTTACGACGCGCTACCGCCCGGCCCGCTGCCGCCGCTTCACGTGACGCTGGGTCCGGAGAAGGTGCGCGACCGGTCCGATGTCAGCGCCGGCGGCGCGGAACACGAGATCAGCGTCATCGTCACCAGCAGCGCGGCGGGGTTCCACGCGGCCAAAGAGGCGGCGGCGGCGGTGTCGGATGCACTGCTTTCGACGCCGCTGAGCCTGTCGCGCGGGCGCGTCGCGCGGCTGCATTTCTACCGGGCGAAAGCGCGGCGCAAGGCCGCGGACAGGCTGGTCGAGGTCTGGTTCCGCGCCCGGCTGGATGAGGACACGGGTTGAGGCAATACCTGAAATTAACGGTGTAACATACTGAATAACGGAGATTAAAATGGTGGCACAGAACGGAAAGGACCTTCTGCTGAAGGTCGATCTGGATGGCAACGGCACCTTCCAGACCATGGCGGGGCTGCGCGCCTCGCGGCTCAGCTTCAACGCGGACACGGTGGATGTGACCAGTCTGGAATCGACCGGCGGCTGGCGTGAATTGCTGGGCGGCGCGGGGGTGAAGACCGCCGCGATTTCGGGGTCCGGCATTTTCCGCGATGCGGACACGGATGAACGCGCGCGGCAGATCTTCTTTGACGGGGAGGTGCCGGATTTTCAGGTCATCATCCCCGATTTCGGCACCGTCGCGGGGCCGTTCCAGATCACCGCGATCGAGTATGCCGGTACCCACGACGGCGAAGCGACCTACGAGGTTTCGCTGGCCTCGGCCGGCGCGCTTACCTTCACTGCGGCGCTCTGAGCGATGGTCAATCCGCATGCGGGCGAGGTGGCACTGGTGCTCGATGGCGAGGCCCATGTGCTCAAGTTGACGCTGGGTGCGCTGGCGGAGCTGGAGGACCGGCTGGAGGCGGACAGCCTGCCGGCGCTGGTCGAGCGCTTCGAGGCGGGGCGCTTCGCGGTGCGCGACGTGTTGGCACTGCTCTGCGCGGGGCTGCGCGGCGGCGGCTGGGACGGGACGCCCGTGGACCTCGCACAAGCCGAGATCGAGGGCGGCCCGATGCAGGCGGCGCGGGTGGCGGCGCGGCTTCTGTTTTTGTCGTTCCGGCCACCGCGATGAGCGCGCCCGAGCGCCTCTTTGACTGGCCCGGCCTGATGCGCGCCGGGATGCAGGGGCTTGGCCTGAAACCGGCCGACTTCTGGGCGCTGACCCCGGCGGAGCTGTTGCTGATGCTGGGTGAGCCGGGGGCGAAAGCGCCCATGGGGCGGGCGGGGCTGGACGCCCTGGCCGCCCGCTTCCCCGATGAAAAGGACGAGACCGATGGATGAGGATCTGGACGCGTTCGACGCCGAACTGTCGGCACTGGAAACGACACTGGGCGCAACCACGCAGATGGTGGCGACGTTCCATGGCGAGTTGCGCACGATGCAGGACGAGATGCTTTACACCGGGCGCGAGGTGCAGAGTCTCAGCCGTAGCTTCGGCGGGGGGCTCCGGCGGGCCTTCGACGGGGTGGTGTTCGACGGCATGCGCCTGTCGGACGCTCTCAGGCAGGTGGCACAAAGCATGGTGGACGCGGCCTATGGCGCCGCGATCCGACCGGTGCAGACTGCGGTTGGCGAGGCGTTGGCGGGTGGTGTCAATTCGCTTGTCTCCGCGATTTTGCCGTTCGAGAAGGGCGGTGCCTTTTCCGGTGGCAGGCCGACGGGGTTCGCACGCGGTGGCGTGGTCAGTGGCACGACGCCCTTTGCCATGCGCGGCGGGCTGGGTGTGATGGGCGAGGCCGGACCCGAAGCGATCATGCCGCTGACGCGCGGGGCCGATGGACGCCTCGGCGTGCAGGTGCAGGGCGGCGGCGCGCCGGTCACGGTCAACATGAACATCACGACGCCCGATGTGCAGGGCTTCCAACGCTCCCGTTCGCAGATCGCGGCCGAGATGAGCCGCGCGCTGTCGCGTGGGAAGCGTAACAGGTAAGGAAGGCAACCCAATGAAATTTCACGAGATTCGCTTTCCTGCCAATCTGAGCTTCGGCTCGGTCGGCGGGCCGGAGCGGCGCACCGAGGTGGTGACGCTCGCCAACGGGTTCGAGGAACGCAACACCCCTTGGGCGCATTCGCGCCGACGTTATGATGCAGGGCTGGGGATGCGCTCGCTTGACGATATCGAGACGCTGATCGCGTTTTTCGAGGCGCGGCGCGGGCAATTGCACGGATTCCGTTGGAAAGACTGGTCGGATTACAAAAGCTGTCGTCCGTCGCGCGAACCCGGCTTTTGCGATTGCGTGATCGGCGTGGGCAACGGGGAAACGCGGGCGTTCCAGATCGTCAAGGTCTACCGGTCGGGCGATGAAACCTATGCCCGCCCGATCACCAAACCGGTGGCAGGGTCTGTTGTGGCCGGGGTGGACGGCAATGAACTGGTCGCGGGCGTGCATTTCGAGGTCGATGCGACCACCGGGATTGTCACCTTCACCGATGCGCCCGACCCCGACGTCGCGGTGACAGCTGGGTTCGCGTTTGACGTGCCGGTGCGTTTCGACGTGGACCGGATCCAGACCTCTGTCGCTGGCTTTCAGGCTGGCGATGCACCCTCGGTACCGGTGGTGGAGATCCGGGTATGAGCGGCGCGGCAGGACTGAACGTGCACCTGCGCGAGGGCATCACCGAACTGGCCCGCTGCTGGCGGGTGACGCGCAAGGACGGCGTGCGCTTCGGCTTTACCGACCACGATGGCGCGCTGAGGTTCGACGGAACGCTGTTCAAGGCGGAAAGCGGCCTGTCTGCGGCGGCTTTGTCGCAGGGCACCGGGCTGGCCGTCGACAACACCGAGGCGCTGGGCGCGCTGTCGGATGACGCGATCACCGAGGCCGATATCGAGGCGGGCCGTTTCGACGGCGCCGAGGTGGAGGCATGGCTGGTGCAGTGGAGCGATCCGGACAATCGGGTGCTGCAATTTCGCGGGTCGTTCGGAGAACTGGACCGGCAGGCGGGGGGCTTCTCGGTCGAGTTGCGCGGGCTGGCGGAGGCGATGAACCGGGCCGAGGGCCGGGTTTATCAGCGCGGTTGTTCCGCGGTTCTGGGCGATGGCGATTGCCGCTTTGACCTGGCGACGCCGGGCTATGCGCATGAGGGCGCTGTGACCCGTGTCAGCGAACGGCGGCTGCTGGACTTCGACGGGCTGACTTCGTTTGAGCCACGCTGGTTCGAGCGTGGGCGGCTCAAGGTGCTGTCGGGCGCGGCCGAGGGGCTGGTCGGCGTGATCAAGAACGACCGGTTCACGACTGGCGTGCGCCGGGTGGAGTTATGGGAGGACCTGCGAGCGGAGCTTGCGCCCGGCGACCGGGTGCGGTTGGAGGCGGGGTGCGACAAGCGGCTGGAGACCTGCCGACTGAAGTTTTCCAACCAACTGAATTTTCGCGGCTTTCCTGACATTCCGGGGGATGACTGGATCATGGCCTACCCGGCACGCGGAGCGTCCTCTATGGATGGGGGAAGCTTGCGATGAGCCTTGTTGTTGACGCGGCGCGGGGCTGGATCGGGACGCCCTACGTCCACCAATCCGCGGTGCGCGGGGCGGGCTGCGATTGTCTTGGCCTGTTGCGCGGAGTCTGGCGCGAGGTGTTGGGGCCGGAACCCGAAACGGTGCCCGCCTACACGCGGGACTGGTCCGAACCGCAGGGAGAGGAGCGACTTTGGGCGGCGGCGCTCAGGCATCTGGTGGCAAAGCCGCTACCCGAAGAAACGCCCGGCGACGTGCTGCTGTTTCGCATGCGCGACGGCGCGGTCGCCAAGCATCTGGGGCTTCAGGCCGAAACCGGACCCGGCGCCAGCTTCATCCATGCCTATAGCGGCCACGGCGTGGTCGAGAGCGCGCTGACGTCGCCCTGGGCGCGGCGGATCGTGGCGCGTTTTGCATTTCCCGAAAGGACCTGAACGACATGGCAACGATCCTTCTGTCAGCCGCGGGCGCGGCCGTTGGCGGCCTCAGCTCGGGCACGTTTCTGGGGCTTACCGGCGCGGTGATCGGCCGCGCGGCGGGCGCCACGCTGGGCCGGGTCATCGACCAGCGGCTCCTGGGCGCGGGCTCCGATGTGATCGAACAGGGCCGCATCGACCGCTTTCGGCTGACCGGCACCGCCGAGGGGGCGCCGGTGGCGCGGCTTTTTGGACAGATGCGGCTCGGCGGGCAGGTGATCTGGGCCACCCGCTTCAAGGAACACGTCGCGGTCAGTGGCGGCGGCAAGGGCGCGCCACCGGTGCCGCGAACAGCCCGCTATTCCTACACGGTCAGCCTTGCGGTGGCGCTGTGCGAAGGCGAGATCTCGCGCGTCGGACGGGTCTGGGCAGATGGTGCGGAGGTGGCCAAGGGCGATATCACGATGCGCGTCTATCGCGGCACCGAGGACCAGCTTCCCGACCCGAAGATGGAGGCGGTCGAGGGCGCGGGGCAGGTGCCGGCCTATCGCGGGATCGCTTACGTGGTGATCGAGGACCTGGACCTCACACCCTATGGCAACCGCATTCCGCAGCTCGGTTTCGAGGTGACACGAGCGGCGCGGCCCAAGGGGCTGGACAGCCCGCCGCAGCCCTCAGAGGCGATCCGCGCGGTGGCGATGATGCCGGGAACCGGGGAATATGCGCTGGCCACGACACCGGTAAGCTACGCCTGGGGCTTTGGCAAATCCAGAACGGCCAATGTCAACACGGCCTCGGGAGAGGCCGATTTTACCCTTTCTATTCAGGCTCTTGAGGGGGAATTGCCCAATTGCGGCGCGGTTTCTCTGATCGTGAGCTGGTTTGGCGACGACCTGCGCGCGGGCCAGTGCAACGTGCAGCCCAAGGTGGACCAGAAACAGGCCGACAGTGCGCAGATGCCGTGGCGGGTTTCTGGGGCAACGCGGCACGAAGCCGGCCTTTTGGCGCAGCTTGATGGCCGCGCGGTCTATGGTGGCACACCGACCGATCAATCTGTGGTGGAGGCGATCGAGGCGCTGAACGCGGCCGGGCACGAGGTGATGTTCTACCCTTTCCTGCTGATGGAAATCCTGGAAGGAAACGGCAAGCCCGATCCCTGGGGTCTCGCGGGGGGGCAGCCCAAGCTGCCATGGCGGGGGCGGATCACCGGCGATTTCGCACCGGGCGTGGCGGGATCACCGGACCAGACAGCGGCGGCGGAGGCAGAGGTTGCCGCGTTCTTTGGCACCGCAAGCGCGGCGGATTTCAGCGTTGGCGCCGGGTCCGTGGGCTATGGCGGCCCGGCGGAATGGAGTTACCGGCGCTTCATCCTGCATTACGCGGCGCTGTGCGCAGCGGCAGGCGGCGTGGAGAGTTTCTGCATCGGGTCCGAGATGCGCAGCCTGACGCAATTGCGCGGGGCAAGCGGGTTCCCGGCGGTCGATCAGCTGATCGCGCTGGCCGCCGAGGTGCGCGTGCTGCTGCCGGATGCAAGGATTTCCTATGCGGCGGATTGGTCGGAGTATTTCGGCTACCACCCGCAGGACGGGTCGGGGGACGTTTATTTTCACCTCGATCCGCTTTGGGCCGATGACAATATCGACTTCATAGGCATCGACAATTACATGCCCTTGTCGGATTGGCGTGACGGGACCGATCACGCCGATGCCGGTTGGCGCTCGATCTATGACCTCGATTACCTGCACGCCAATATCGAGGGCGGCGAGGGCTTTGACTGGTTTTATCCCGGCGACGAGGCCCGAGATGCGCAGCGCCGTGTGCCGATTACTGATGGTGCTGAAGGCTGGGAGCTGTCGGAGATCCTGCAGACCGCGCCCGCAGGTCCATTGGGCGACTTTGCGAACGATCCGCTCGACAAGGGCACCACCGCGGTCTTTCACGCAAGGGTTCGCCTGCCGTCCGTCCCCGCCGACGCGTTGCTTTGGGAACATGGCGGCGCCGGGGTCGGGTCGTTCCTTGGACTGCGGGACGGGGGAACGGTTTTTCGGTTGCGCGCCGGCAATGGCTCGGTCGCCGTCAGCGGGTCTACCGAAACGACGGCCGTGCTGGACCTCGCGGTTGCCGACCTTCCCTTCGATGGCGGGATTCATGAGCTTGTCTGGGAGGTTTCCCCGAATGCTCCGGGCCGGGTCAGGCTGTGGATCGACGGCCATCTCAGGGGCAGTTCCGAGACGACGGATGGCGGCGCGCTGCACGGTGGCAGGTGGGCCGGGGGGGATACCGGGTTATACCTGTTCGGCGCGTCCAGCGTCACGATCGGGGAGCCGCAGACCGCCTGGCCCGAGGCCAGCGTTGGCGATATCGCGTTCTGCAAGGGTATCTCGCCGGTGTCGTCGCCCGAGGCGTCGTTCATCTACCGCTACAAGGATCTGAGCGGATGGTGGGACCAGCCGCATCGCGACCGTCGGGGCGGCGCGCCACTGATGACGCAAACGGCGTGGATCCCCCGCTCCAAACCCGTTCGCTTTACTGAAATGGGCTGCGCGGCGATCGACAAGGGAACGAACCAACCCAATAAGTTCCTTGATCCCAAATCCTCGGAATCCGCGATCCCGCATTACTCGAATGGCCGCCGGGATGACCTGATCCAGATGCAATATCTGCGCGCGATGACGAGCTATTGGCGCGACCCGGCGCATAATCCGGTGTCGGAGGTTTATGGCGGGCCGATGCTGGATATGGATCATGCCTATGTCTGGGCCTGGGACGCGCGGCCATGGCCGGCTTTCCCGAATGCGCGCGATGTCTGGTCGGATGGCGAAAACTATGCACGCGGGCACTGGATTTCGGGCCGTGCAGCGGCCGACCCGTTGCCCGAGGTCGTGGCCGAGATCTGCGAGGATGCGGGCGTGACCGATTACGACGTGTCGGGGCTTTACGGGTTCGTGCGCGGTGCCATGTCGTCGGATGTGGAAAGTGCGCGGGCGCGGTTGCAGCCGTTGATGCTGGCCCACGGGTTCGAAGCGGTGGAACGCGAGGGGCGGCTTTTTTTCCGGTCCCGTGGCGGGCCACCGGACGGCACGGTTTTGCCCGACGCGATGGCGGTGGACGACGATGGCGCCGCCGCGCCGCGGTTCAGCCGCTTGCCCGAGGCCGAGATGGTGGGCCGCGTGCGGCTGGCTCATATTGAAGCGTCGGGTGCCTACGAAACCCGGATCGCCGAGGCGGTGTTTCCCGATGACGGCGCCGACACGATCAGCCAGAGCGACCTGCCGCTGGTCCTGACCGGGGCCGAGGGGCGCGGGATCGTCGAACGCTGGCTGGCCGAGGCGCGGGTGGCGCGTGACAGCCTGCGCTTTGCACTGCCGCCCTCGCGCCGTGATCTGGAAGCTGGGTCTGTCGTGGCGCTGGCGGATGGCAGCACCTGGCGGATCGACAAGGTCGAGGATCTGGGCGTGCGGATGGTCGAGGCGGTCCGCAGCGAAGCGGCAATCTACACACCGTCCGACACGGTTGACGAGGCGGTCAGCGTGGCGCCCTTCGTGCCGCCGCTGCCGGTCAGCCCGCTGTTTCTGGACCTGCCGCTACTGACCGGCGAGGAGGTCCCACACGCGCCCCATATCGCCGTCGCGGCGGAACCGTGGCCGGGGGCGGTCGCGCTCTACGCCTCGACCAGCGACAGCGGCTTTACGCTCAACAAGCTGATTGACGTGGTCTCGGCCGTGGGGGTCATGGAAACACCGCTGTTCCGCGCCACGCCGGGGCTGTGGGACCGGGGGCCGGTCTGCCGGGTCAGGATGAGCACCGGCAGCTTGAGTTCGGCCAGCCCCGAGGACGTTCTGAACGGGGCCAATGCCGCCGCCGTGGGCGATGGCAGCGGTGCCAACTGGGAGGTGATCCAGTTCGCCGAGGCCACGCTGGTGGGTGAGGACCTGTGGGATATCCGTTTGCGCTTGCGCGGGCAGGCGGGATCGGATGGCATCATGCCCGAGGACTGGCCGCCGGGATCGTTCTTCGTGCTGCTCGACGGACGGCCGGCGCAGATCGAGCTGCCGCTCTCGGCGCGGGGTTTGCAGCGGTATTACCGGGTGGGGCCGGCGGGAAAGCCGCTCGACCATCCGGTTTACACGCAGGTTGCGCTGGCCTTCGACGGGATCGGGCTGCGCCCCTACGCCCCGGCGCATCTGCGTAGCGCCCCGTCGGGCGGAGACCGGCAGATTTCCTGGATCCGGCGCACCCGGATCGACGGCGACAGCTGGCAGGGCGGCGAGGTGCCGCTGGGCGAAGAAAACGAGGCATACCTGCTGCGCATCGCCGATGCAGGCGGCAGCCGGCGCGAGGTCGAACTGGCCACCCCCGACTTCACCTACACCACCGCGATGCAGGCCGCCGACGGGGTGAGCCTGCCCTACACGATCGAGGTCGCGCAGGTTTCCGCGCGGTTCGGACCTGGCCCCTTCACGAGGATAGAGATCAATGGCTGATACGATGAACCTGACCCTTCCGCTGCTGGCTGCGAGCCAGGCGCAGAAACACGTGACGGTAAACGAGGCGCTGCAACGGCTCGACGGGGTGGTGCAGTTGCGGTTGCGCTCACGCACGCTGAGTGACCCGCCGGCGACGGTGCTGGAGGGCGAGTGCTTTGGCGTGCCGCTTGGCGCGGTGAACGATTGGGCCGGGCACGCGGGCGAGGTGGCGCAATATGCCGGTGGCGGCTGGGTGTTCTTTACCCCGCAGCGCGGCTGGCGGGCCTTTGTCGAAGACGCGGGCAGCTGCGATCTGCATGACGGAAGCGGCTGGCGTCGGGGGGGCTTGAGCGTGACGCCGGGCGGCGGCGGCCTGCGCGCCGAAAGCATCGAGGCCGACGTGGTGATCGGGGCGGGGTCTTTGCTGGCCACCGGGCTGATCTTTCCGGCGCGCGCCATCATGCTGGGTGTGACCGGGCGCGTCACCGAGGCGATCACCGGCACGCTGTCCGACTGGCGTGTCGGCGAGGCGGGATCGGATGCGCGCTTTGGCAACGGGCTTGGGCTGGACCTGAATTCCTGGCTCGGCGGGCCAACCGACCCGGCGGTGGTCTGGGCGGATAGCGAGGTGATCCTGACCGCGAATGGCGGCGATTTCGCCGGCGGGCGGGTCACGCTGGTGGCGCATTACCTCGCCCTGTCGATCCCGGACGCGACATAACAAATCGTGAATACCCCGATCATGGGTTTCAACTTGGTTCGGGCGGCTTATCTGCGCTAGAACACATCTGCTTGTAACGCAGGAGGCTGCCATGGCGAAGACGCGCACACACTTGGCCGAACTGGACCCTGTTTGGACCCGTATCACCCGCGAAGCCGAGGAGGCAGTGCAAACTGAGCCGCTGCTCGGCGGGCTGGTGCATGGGTGCCTGCTGCACCACAGGTCGCTGGAGGCGGCGCTGGCCTACCGCATGGCGCAAAAGCTTGCCTCTGGCGAGATGTCGGAGCAATTGATCCGCGAAATCGCGGATGAGGCCTATCGTGCCAACCCGTCGATCGGCGAAACCGCGCGGGCCGATATCGTCGCGGTCTTTGAGCGTGATCCGGCCTGCAACCGCTTCATCCAGCCGCTGCTGTTCTTCAAGGGGTTTCAGGCGGTGCAGGCGTATCGCGTCGGCAACTGGCTGTGGCGGCAGGGGCGGCACGATCTTGCCTATTTCGTGCAGATGCGGGTGAGCGAGATGTTTGGTGTCGATATCCATCCGGCGGCGACCATCGGCAAGGGCATCATGATCGACCACGCGCATTCCATCGTGATCGGGGAAACGGCGGTCGTGGGCGACAATGTTTCGATGCTGCATTCGGTGACGCTTGGCGGCACCGGCAAGGCAGAGGAAGACCGCCACCCCAAGATCGGCGACGGCGTGCTGATCGGGGCGGGCGCCAAGGTGCTGGGCAATATCAAGGTGGGCTGCTGTTCGCGCATCGCGGCGGGGTCCGTCGTCTTGCAGGAGGTGCCGCCGGCGACCACGGTGGCCGGGGTTCCGGCGAAGATCGTCGGCGAGGCGGGTTGCGATCAGCCCTCGATGAGCATGGACCAGACTCTGAAACCCGGCTCCTGACCGCCAAAATCGAGAGCATCATGAAAAAGGGCGGCCGCGCGGCCGCCCTTTTCGCGTTTCCGATGGCCAGTATCAGGCCAGCATGGTCAACGGGTTTTCGAGATTGTCGACGATGGCATTCAGCAACTTGGCCCCGAGGGCACCGTCGATCACCCGGTGATCCACTGACATGGTGACCGACATCACGGTGGCCACGGTCAGTTCGCCATCGGCGCCGACGACCGGCTTTTTCACGCCTGAGCCGACCGCGAGGATGCCCGCATGCGGCGGGTTCACGATGGCGTCGAAATTGTCGATCCCGAACATGCCGAGGTTGGAGATCGCGAAGGTCCCGCCCTGATATTCGGACGGCGCAAGCTTGCGATCACGGGCCCGCGCTGCGAGGTCCTTCATCTCGGCCGACAGCGCCGAGAGCGATTTCATGTCGGCATCTTTCAGCACCGGCGTGAACAGCCCGCCCTCGACCGCGACCGCAACGGCCACGTCGGAAGGCTTGAGCTGCAGCACCCGGTCGCCGGCCCAGACCGCGTTGCAGGCGGGCACCTGTTGCAGCGCGTTGGCAAGCGCCTTGATGATGAAATCGTTGACGCTGAGCTTTATGCCGCGCGCCTCGAGCTGCTTGTTGAGCTTGCCACGGAAAGCGAGCAGCGCGTCGAGCCTGATATCCCGGCGCAGGTAGAAATGCGGGATCGTCTGCTTGGCCTCGGACAGCCGCGCGGCGATGGTCTTGCGCATCCCGTCGAGCTTGATTTCCTCATACTCGCGCCCCTCGTACATCTTCGCCACCATGCCGGCGGAGGGACCGGTCGGCGCGGCGGCGGCCGGTGTGGCCGGTGTGGCCGGGACGGCGGCTGCGGCCTCGGGGGCGGCGGCGGGCTTGGCTTCCGCCTTTTCGACATCGGCCTTCACGATCCGGCCATGCGGGCCGGAGCCGCTGATCCGCGCAAGGTCCAGTCCCTTTTGCGCCGCGATCCGGCGGGCGAGCGGCGAGGCGAAGATGCGCTTGCCGTCCGACCCGCCTGGTGCTGCGGGCGCGGGCGCTGCCGTGGCGGCGGGGGCCTCTTCGGTCGCCTTGGGCGCCTCATCGGCCGATGACGCAGCCGCAGGCGCGGAAGAGGACGCACCGATATCGTCGACGCTTTCGCCCTCGGACAACAGCACCGCGATCGGGCTGTTGACCTTCACCCCCTCTGTACCTTCTTCTACAAGAATTTTGCCGATGGTGCCTTCGTCCACGGCTTCGAATTCCATCGTCGCCTTGTCGGTCTCGATCTCGGCCAGAAGGTCACCCGAGCTGACCTCGTCACCTTCCTTGACCAGCCACTTGGCCAGCGTGCCCTCTTCCATCGTCGGGGAGAGGGCGGGCATGAGAATTTCGGTTGGCATGATGCGCGCTCCTTACCGGTAGGTGACTTGCTTGACAGCCTCAAGGACCTCGGGCACCGAGGTGAGGGCGTGTTTTTCGAGATTGGCCGCGTAGGGCATCGGCACGTCCTTGCCGGTGCAGTTGATCACCGGCGCGTCGAGGTAATCGAAGGCGCGGGTCATGATCGTGGCGCTGAGGTGGTTGCCGATGGAGGCGACCGGCCAGCCTTCCTCGATGGTCACGCAGCGGTTGGTCTTCATCACCGAGGCGATCACCGTGTCGTAGTCGATGGGGCGCAGGGTGCGCAGGTCCACCACTTCGGCCGAGACTCCGTCCTCGGCCAGCTTTTCCGCGGCTTCCATCGCGTAGGTCATGCCGATGCCGAAGCTGACCAGCGTCACATCGCTGCCTTGGCGCGCAATTCTGGCCTTGCCGAAGGGGATGGTGAAATCATCGAGCACCGGGACGTCGAAGCTGCGCCCGTAGAGGATCTCGTTTTCGAGGAAGATCACCGGGTTGGGGTCGCGGATCGCGGTTTTCATCAGGCCTTTGTAGTCGGCCGCCGTGTAGGGCATCACCACCTTCAGCCCCGGCACCTGCGCGTACCAGGCGGCATAATCCTGGCTGTGCTGGGCACCGACGCGGGCGGCGGCGCCGTTGGGGCCGCGGAAGACCATCGGCGCGCCCATCTGGCCGCCCGACATGTACAGCGTCTTGGCGGCAGAGTTGATGATCTGGTCGATCGCCTGCATTGCAAAGTTGAAGGTCATGAACTCGACGATGGGTTTCAGCCCGCCAAAGGCGGCACCGACGCCGATCCCGGCGAAGCCATGCTCGGTGATCGGCGTGTCGATGACCCGCTTGGCGCCGAATTCATCCAGCAGGCCCTGACTGATCTTGTAGGCGCCCTGGTATTCGGCGACCTCCTCGCCCATCAGGAACACGGTGTCGTCGCGCCGCATTTCCTCGGCCATCGCATCGCGCAGCGCCTCGCGCACGGTCTGCGTCTTCATCTCGGTGCCCTCAGGCCAGTCGGGATCGCTGCCGGCGCTGACAGGGGGGGGCGCGGCGGCGGTCGCCGGTGCCTTGGCGGGGGCCTCTTCGGTCGCATTGGGCGCCTCATCGGCGGCAGGGGCGGGCGTGTCTGCGGCGGCTTTTTCTGCTGCGCTGGCGTCTTCGCCCTCCTCCAGCAGCACGGCGATGGCGGTGTTGACCTTCACGCCCTCGGTGCCTTCTTCTACAAGTATCTTGCCCATGGTGCCTTCGTCGACGGCCTCGAATTCCATCGTGGCCTTATCGGTTTCGATCTCGGCGATGATCATGCCGGATTCGATCGTATCGCCTTCCTTGACCAGCCATTTGGCCAGCGTGCCTTCCTCCATGGTCGGCGACAGGGCGGGCATCAGAATTTCGGTTGCCATATCGGTATGTCCCCTTCGGATCAGGCGTTTTCTTGCGGAATTTCGGCGGCGTAAATGTCGGTCCAAAGCTCGTCGAGCGCCGGTTCCGGGCTTTCCTTGGCGAACTCGGCCGCCGCGTTCACGACGCCCTTGATTTCCTTGTCGATGGCTTTCAGGTCTTCTTCGCTGGCGTGGCCGCCACCGAGAAGCATGGTGCGCACATGTTCGATCGCATCGCGTTCGGAGCGCATCTTCTGCACCTCGTCGCGGGTCCTGTATTTCGCCGGGTCCGACATCGAATGGCCGCGATAGCGGTAGGTTTTCACCTCGAGGATATAGGGCCCCTTGCCGGCGCGGCAGTGTTCCACCGCCGTGTCTCCGGCCGCCTTCACCGCCAGCACATCCATCCCGTCGACGATTTCCCCGGCAATGCCGAACGCCTCGCCGCGCTTGTGAAGGTCGGCGCTGGACGTGGAGCGCGCCTGCGCGGTGCCCATGGCATACTGGTTGTTCTCGATCACGAAAACGACCGGCAAGTCCCACAAAGCGGCCATGTTGAAGGTCTCGTAGACCTGACCCTGGTTGGCGGCGCCGTCACCGAAATAGGTGAAGGTCACGTTGTCGTTGCCGCGATACTTGTCGGAAAAGGCAAGCCCCGCGCCAAGCGGCACGTTGGCGCCGACGATGCCGTGGCCGCCGTAAAAATCCGTCGCTTTCGAGAACATGTGCATCGAGCCGCCCTTGCCGTGCGAATAGCCGTCCTGGCGCCCCGTCAGTTCGGCCATCACGCCCTTGGGGTCCATGCCGCAAGCCAGCATGTGCCCGTGGTCCCGGTAGGTGGTGATGCGCTTGTCGCCGTCTTTCGCGGCGGCCTCCAGCCCCACGACGACGGCCTCCTGACCGATATAAAGGTGGCAAAAGCCGCCGATCAGCCCCATCCCGTAAAGCTGCCCGGCCTTTTCCTCGAATCTGCGGATCAGCAGCATGTCGCGGTAATAAGCCATCAGATCTTCGGGTGAAACGTTTGGTTTTGCGGCAGATTTTGCTGTCGCCTTGCGTGCGGCCATGCGTGCCCCTCCTCTTCAACAAGCGTATAGTTTAACGTTGAACTACCGTTTATCAAAGATGCTGCAAGAAATCACCCAAAGATTTTCCGCCGGCCCTGACCTGCGGCGATGCGGCGTCAGGGCAGGACGATCTCGTCGGGCCGCAGGTAGCCAAGGCGCCGCCGCGCCTGGTCTTCGAGGAGGTCGAGATCCAGGTAATCATCCGACAAGCGCCGCGTCAGCAGGGCGTATTCGGCGGTCTCATTGCGCAGGGCGTCAAGCTCCGCCTCGTAGGCGGCGCGCTCGGCCTCGATCTGGATGCGGCGGAACAGGCCGTAATCGCCCTGCACCGCGGTAAAGGTGAAGTAGGCCCCGACCAGAAGCAGAAAGAGGGGCGCGAACAGCCCGGAAAAGGATCGTCGTCTTTGCATACCTTGCCTCGACGCCCCCCGTCTTGATGCGGAAGATCGGGGTGAGAGTCGCATATCTCGCGGCGAAAGGGAATCCCCCTGTTGCACGGCGGGAATCGCGGTATCATCATCTCATGACCGATCCGCGCGCCGACCTGCCGACCCACGAGGTGACCAACCAGCCGCCGCCGCGCGAAGGCGTCAGCCTGTGGGCGAACGACACGGTCCTGCGCGACCACGCGTTCGGCGCCGATGCCGACGCGCTGGCCGCCCAGGGTGCTGCTTTGGCGACCGAGGACGCGGCCCGCGCCGCGCAGGAGGCAGAGCGAATCGGTCCTGAACTGCGCCTGTTCGACCGGGGCGGGCGGCGGCTCGACGAGGTGTATTTTCCAGGCGGCTACCACCGGTTGATGGCGCTTGGCCTGTCGGCGGGCTACGCGGGCGGCCCGTGGACCGGCGACAGCCACGTCACCCATGCCGCGATGGTCTACCTGCACAGCCAACTGGAGCCGGGCACCTGCTGCCCGATGACGATGACCTATGCCGGTGTGGCGGCGCTCCGCGGCAGTGATCTGGCCGCGACCTGGCTGCCCAAGCTGACGGCGTGGGATTATGACCCGGCCATCGCGCCCGTGGCGCTCAAGCGCGCCGCGACGCTGGGCATGGCGATGACCGAAAAGCAGGGCGGCAGCGACGTGCGCGCCAACACGACCCGCGCCGCGCCCGATGGCGATGCCTACCGGCTGACCGGGCACAAGTGGTTCTGTTCGGCGCCGATGTCCGACGGCTTCCTGACGCTGGCGCAGGCACCGGGCGGGCTGACCTGTTTCCTCGTGCCGCGCTGGCTGGAGGAGGGGCGCAATGCCATCCACCTGATGCGGCTGAAGGACAAGCTGGGCAACCGCGCCAATGCCTCGGCCGAGATCGAGTATCACGGCGCGCGTGCGTGGCGGCTGGGCGAGGAGGGCGAAGGCGTGCGCCGGATCATCGAGATGGTGCATCACACGCGGCTCGATACCGCGATGGCGCCCGCCGGACTGATGCGGGCGGCGCTGGCGGAGGCGCATCACTGGGTCACGCACCGCACGGCGTTCCAGAAAAAGCTGATCGACCAGCCGCTGATGCGCGCGGTGCTGGCCGACCTGGCGCTGGATTGGGAGGGGACGACCGCGCTTGGCCTGCGCGTGGCGCGGGCCTTTGATGGCGATAGCGACGCGGATCGCGCCTTTGCCCGGATCGCGGTGGCGCTGGCGAAATTCCTCTGCAACAAGCTGTGCCCCGGCCTCGTCTACGAGGCGATGGAGGTGCTGGGCGGCATGGGCTATGTCAATGACACACCCCTGCCGATGCTCTACCGCGAGGCACCGCTCAATTCCATCTGGGAAGGCTCGGGCAACGTGATCTGCCTCGATATCCTGCGCACGCTGGCGCGCGAGGCCTTGGCGGGCGAGGCGCTGTGGGCCGAATTGCACGCGGCGACGGGGCAGGTCGCGGCCTATGACGCGGCGCTGCGCGCGCACCGGGATCGCTGGCCCGGCCTGCCGCCGGAGGCAGAAGCGCGCTGGTTCGCCGAAAGCCTCGCCCGGTTGCTGACCGCGGCGGTCTTGATCCGGCAGGCGCCGGGGGCCGTCGCCGCCGCCTATGCCGCGACCCGGCTGACGGGGGCGCGCGGACAGATCGCCGGCAGCCTGCCCGAGGGCGATGTCGGCCCGGTGCTGGCGCGGATCGGGTGACGCCGTCAATCCGCCGCAGGGGGTTGCATCCGGCGAACCTGAGTTTAGATTCGTTCTAAACAGAAACCGGAGCGAAAGGACAATCCCATGCGCCGCAATCAGGCCAGTGTCGCCGCCCTTCAACAAGCCCTGTCGATGGAGCTTTCCGCCTCTCAGCAATACCTGCTGCACGCCCATGTGCTGGCGGATTGGGGGCTTGGCAAGCTCGCCGGCAAGATGCGCGAGGAAATGCACGAGGAGCTTGGCCATGCCGGGCAGTTCATCGACCGGATCCTGTTCCTCGGCGGTGATCCCGACCTGACCCCGGCCAAGAAACCGGTCCGCGCCCACAGCCTGAAAGAAATGTTCGAGGTCGACCGCGCCGACGAGGCCGAGGCGATCGAGGTCTATTCGAATGCCGCCAAGGCCGCCTACGAGACCAACGATATCGGCAGCCGGATCCTGTTCGAGACCATCGCGCTGGACGAGGAAGGCCATTGGGGCTGGCTCGACCAGCAGCTCGACCTGCTGGAGCGTCTGGGCGAGGGCGTCTACATGCAAAGCCAGATGGGCGAAAGCGCAGCGGGCGCCGAAGCCTGAAGTACTGCCATGGAAATGGAAAACGGCGCCGTGTCGGGACCGCGGCGCCGTTTTGTCGTGACTGGGGGCCGCTCAGCCCGCGACCGAGGCGTCGTAAATCGACTGGATCGCGGCGTCGAGCGTGGCGTTGAACGCGGCGTCCGACTGGTCCGCCGACAGCCCCTCGGTCAGGGCGCGGCTGAAACTGGCGACCACGCCGGTCTGCCGGGCGAGTCGCGCGTTCGCCTCGTCGCGCGAGTAGCCGCCCGACAGCGCCACCACCTTCAGAACGCGCGGGTGACCGACCAGCGGTTTGTAGAGGTTGTCGACCTCCGGCAGGGTCAGTTTCAGCATCACCTGCCGGTCGGCGGGCAGCGCGTCGAGTTGTGCGGTCAGCGCCGCCAGCAGCAGCGCCTCGGCCTCGGCCTTGTCGGAGATGGAGATCGTCACCTCGGGTTCGATGATCGGCACGAGGTCATGGGCAAGGATCTGCTTGCCCACCTCGAATTGCTGGTCGACCACGGCCCTGATTCCGTCCGCATTCGCCGCCCCGACGACGGAGCGCATCTTGGTGCCGTAGATGCCCTGCGCGCCCGCGCGGTCCAGCGTGGCGTCAAGATCCGGCATCGGCTTCATCACCTGGCAATCGTTTTCCGCCGCCGCCAGCCCCTTGTCGACCTTCAGGAACGGCACGACGCCCTTTTCCTTCCAGAGGTAATCCGCAGTCGGCTGGCCCGCGATGCTGCGGTCCATCGTCATCTCGAACAGGATCGCGCCGACCACCCGCGCGCCGGTGAAGGCGGGCGAGGTCACGATACGGCTGCGCATCGCGTGGATGAGGTCGAACATCTCCGCTTCGGAGGAATAGGCGTCCTCCGCGATGCCGTAGAGGCGTAGCGCCTTGGGCGTGGACCCGCCCGACTGGTCGAGCGCGGCGATGAAACCCTGTCCGGCGCGGATGCGGGTCGTCTGGTCCTGATTGGGCATGTCTGATGATCCTTGGTGCTGCAAATGGGGCGGGCGCGACCCGCGACTTGTCTCCTGTTAGGACAGCCCCCGGCGGCGTTCAATTCTGTTCACGCTAACAGACGGGCGCAGCGGCGGATGGTCCCGCGCCGCGCCCGAACCGGCCATGCATTCCGCCCCTTACTCGACGCCGAACCACGCCCTGATCGCCTCTTCGCGCGTCTGGTCGAGGATGCGCGCCCACTGACCTGCTTGCTCGTCCGACATCCGGGTGGCCATCGCTTCAAGCTCATCCAAGATGGAGCGCGCCGCGCCGTCGCCCGCGGCAAGCGCCAGAAGCCCATGGAGATAGGCCACTTCGTAATTGCGGGGCGCGCCAAGGCCGGTCAGCGCGGCATAGGCCGTCTCGCGCAGGTCCCGCGCGGTTTCGTCGCCGGTATAGGCCGGGGCGTCGCCGGCATCGCGCTGAACCGCCAGAATGTCGGGCAGATCGAGCCCGGCCTCCAGCCGGTCAAGCTCCGCAAAGGCGGCACGGTCGCCTTGTGCGGCGGCGTGAAGCGCGATCTGGTAAGCGTATTCCGGGTCGAGCGCGTCCAGCGTGTCAAGCGCCATCGCCATCGCCTGCGCGTTGCCCGCATCCAGCAGCGGGGTCAGCAGCTCCATCGCGATATCCGGGTCGCGCGGTGCGCCGACACCGGTCAGGAAGGCACGGGCATAGCGCATCAGGTCCGCCTCGCCGAGATCGCTGATGCCGCCGAACCAGCCCTCGATGAGCGCCGCATCCTCTGGCGTCAGGCGCATGTCCGGGCGGTCCCCCTCGGTCATGAGCGCCGGGCGCAGGTCGGCGACGAAGAGGGTGAAATCCTCGAAATGATCCTCGGTCAGGCGCACCGGCGTCTCGGGCGTGAATTCCAGCCGCAAGAGGCCCGGATCCCCGGCGAAGCGGGCAAAGGCGGCGGCGCCGGTTTCCAGCACCGCGTAGGCGGCGGCGCCGGCATCGCTGAGGTCGCCAACCGGCTCGGAGGGCAGGGGGGGCGGCGCGGGCGCCGGGGCCGGGCCGTCGGGGTCCTTGCCCTCCGTGGGCGGCGCCACCGGGGCTGCGTCGTCGGGCCGGGTGACGATCGGCGCGCCCGAGGCGTCCAGCAACTCGCCCGCCAGCATCGCGGTCAGCGTATCGGGGTCGAGCATCTGCGGCGGAATCATCGCCGCGAAGAGGCGCCACGCGCCGCGGTCGGTCAGCTCGATCTCGCCATAGGTGAAATCGACCACCGGTTCCTCGGTATCCAGATTGACCGCGAAATAATCGAAATCGGCGTGGCCGCGCAGTTCGGCCAGATCGCCCGACACGGCCTGGAAATCGACCGCCATGCCGGCGCTGGCAAAATCGTATTCGGCGCGCAGCTCGGCCCGGTCGAGCGCAAGGTCGGTGATGCCCAGTTCGGCGAGGTCGCGCCGGTCGCCGCGCGGCAGGCAGTCTTGCGTCATCTCGTAGCCCATCACGTCGATTTCCAGCGCGCCAAAGGCGATCTGATCGAGCGGCGCGGTGCTGATCACCACGCGATCCATGGTGAAGGTGCAGTCGGGCTGCTCATAGGGGGTGACGGCCAGCCCGGTCAGCACCATCCGCCCCGACAACGGGCTGATGTCGAGATGCGCATAGGTCACGTCGGCGACGCCGCGCAGCGCGGCGATGGCCCATTGGCCGCCGAGCGTCGCCAACCGGTCGAGGTTGAACAGGTCGCGCAAGGTGACGGTCTGCGCCGTGGCCGGTGCGCCAAGCCCGGCAAGCCCGGCGGCAAGCGTGGTGGACAGCAGAACGGATCTGGTCAGCATGGCAATACCCTTGAGTTGAAGGCTGAAAAACATGGGGTGCTTGCATGAAACGTCATCCGCTCCGGGTCTGGCAACCTTTTTCACCTCCGGTGTTCGCTGGACCAGATGGGCGGTCCAGTGATCGCCAGGAGCGATTTGCGAACGGTTGGCGCGAGCCGCGCGCGGGCACACCGCCCCGACTATTCGCTCCGTCCCGCCGAACCGAGCCTCACACCCGATCGCCTCCTGCACGTGGGCGGGCCCTTGGCAAGATGTAGAGCACAGGGCGTCGTGGCCGGTGCTGCCGCGCCAGTCGTCGCTGCCAAACCGGGTGCCATTTCCGTTTGCATGTGACATAACCACCCAAGGCCCTCAGTCGCGCTCCGGGCGGTCAATCGCCGCGTGGCGCGCCATGTCACATTGCAGAAACGCGCGCAGAATGTTCGAAGTCATCACCATCAGTTTCGCCTTTTTCTTTGGCCTCGCGGTGCGCCAGATCGGGTTGCCGCCGCTGGTCGGCTTTCTTGCCGCCGGGTTCGCCATCAACATCTTCGGCCCGTCTCTGGGCCTGCCGGACTATACCGGCGAAACCCTCGACCACGTCGCTCACCTGGGCGTCCTGATGCTGCTCTTTACCGTTGGGCTGAAGCTGAAGCTCGAACAGATCGCGCAGCCGCAGGTGGTGGGCGGAGCCTTGTTGCACTTCGCCATCTCGGTGGCGGTGTTCGTGCCGGGGCTCAAGCTGTTCATGGGGGTCGACTGGAACACCGCGCTGCTCATCGCCATTGCGTTGTCGTTTTCCTCGACCGTGCTGGCGGCGAAACTGCTGGAGACCAAGCGCGAGCTGGGCGCCTTTCACGGCCGCACCGCCATCGGCATCCTGATCGTGCAGGACATCATCGCGCTGGTGGTGCTGGCCATCTGGTCCGGCCAGACGCCGAATATCTGGGCGCTGCTGGTCTTCGCCGTGCCGCTGTTGCGCCCGGTGCTGCACTGGCTGCTGGATTTCGCCGGCCACGACGAACTCCTCGTGCTGATGGGCATGATGCTGTCGCTGGTTATCGGCGGCATGGGGTTCGAGGCGATGGGGCTGTCCTCGGAAATCGGCGCGCTGGTGATGGGCGTGCTTCTCTCGACCCATTCCCGCGCCAGGGAACTGGGCGCCTCGCTCTGGTCGCTCAAGGAAATATTTCTCGTCGGCTTCTTTCTCCAGATCGGGCTGACCGGCCTGCCGGATTGGGGTGCGATGGTTTTTGCCGTGGCCGTGGGCATCGCGCTGGCGTTCAAGGGCGTGCTGTTCTTTGCGATCATGGTGGCGTTCAAGCTGCGCGCGCGCAGCGGGTTCCTGTCGGCGCTGAGCCTGACCGCCTATTCCGAGTTCGGGTTGATCGTCGCGGCGGGGGTGCTGCCCGATTACCTCGTGCCGCTGGCCCTCGCTGTGTCGATCTCTTTCGTGATCTCGGCGCCGCTCAACCGCTATGCGCATGCGCTTTACGTGCGTTACGAGGACGGATTGCGCCGCTATGAACGCGACACCATCCACCCGGATGAGCAGCCCAGGAATGTCGGCGACGCGGATGTTCTGATCTTCGGCATGGGGCGCACGGGCAGCGCCGCCTACCGCGTGATCGAGGAACAGGGGCTGAAACCGCTCGGCCTCGACGCCGACACCTACAAGGCCAAGGCCCATCAGGAGGCCGGGCGCAACGTCATGTTCGCCGATGCAGAGGACAGCAATTTCTGGCGCAGTTGCAGGCTTGGCCGGATCAAGGCGGCGATCCTTGCCATGGACGATCTCGAGGCCAAGCTGATCGCTGCCCGCTCGCTGCGGCAACGCGGCTTCACCGGCCCGATCGTCGCACATGCGTTGCACGAATCGCACCAGGACCGGATCCAAGAGGCGGGCGCCGATTACACCTACCTGACCATGAACCAGGCCGGGATCAGCCTTGCCGAGCAGACCGCCGAGGCGATGGAAAAGCGGCGCGCCGGGCCAGTTTGAAAAGCCAGGACCAGCGCGGCAAGTGCGGTGTGGGCCGGGTCGCGCGCATCGGTGTCATCGGTATCGCGGCCCGCCTTGAGCGCGCGCGATCAGGCGCGCGGGCGGGCGCCGTCGCGGTCGGTGATCGCTTCGATGATCTCGGGGTGCAAGGGGGTCGCCGCGCGCCCGTCCGGGGTGGCGGTGACGAGGATGCAGGTGGCCGTTGCCGCAACCGCGCCGTCGCGGAAGATGGCGTTCTCCATCCGCCAGGATGTCCGTCCGTAATCGACGCTGCGCGCGGTGACGACGTAGCGCTCGGCCAGGTGCAGCGGCGCGCGGAAGTCGATCTGAAGGTTGCGCATGACGATGGTCGGGCGATCCCCTGACACGTAATCGGTGATGCCGTAATCCATGAAATAGGCGATGCGAACGTTTTCCAGCCAGCTGACATAGGCCGCGTTGTTGGCGTGGTTGAGCACGTCCAGCTCGTTGAAGCGCACCGCGTCGGCGATGCCGAAGGGCCAGCCCTCTGGCACCTTGGCGGCGGCGAGCGCGGCGGGCGACAGCGTGTCGAAGCGGGGCAGGGGCAGGGGCGTGGGCATGGTCGGCTCCTTGTCGGTGATCATCGCGCCATGTCCTGACCGGGCAGGTCGTCGCGCCGGTTGGCGGCGAGGAAACGGCGCACCGGGCCGTAATGCAACGCGCTGGCGTGGCAGGCAAGGTAGTCGTCGCCGGTGATCCGGCGGCCTTCCAGCGGGATGCAGGCAAGATCGGCGCTGACGGGTGCCTCGCGGTCCAGAACCGGGCCAAGGCCGAAGCCGCGCCGCACTGCCTCGCTCACCGCTTCACGGGTGGCGACCTCGAAGGCGATGCGCGGGGCAAGCCCTGCTGTTTCGAACGCCTTGATCAGCAGCGCGCGGGTGTAGCTGCCGGGTTCGCGCAGCACGATCGGTTCTGCCGCAAGCTCGGCCAGCGTAATCGCGCCGCAGTTGGCCAGCGGATGGGCCACGGGCACAAGAACGGTCATGTATTGGCGCTGGTAAAGCTGGCAATGATAGGGCGCGCGCGGCCTCGGCAGGCCGATCATGATGATATCGAGGTCATAGGAATCGAGGGCCGCGAAAAGGTCCGTCGAATTGGCGGCGCGCAGTTCGAGCGCGGTGCGTGGATCGGCCTTGCGAAACACCTCCGCCGCGTCGAGCGCGATCTGCGGCGCCGAGAAGCCGAAGCGCAGCGGTGCCGCGCGTGACCGCGCGATGTCGCGCACCGCGTTCAATGTGAGCGATAATTCCCCCAGGCCCCGACGCAGAAGCGGCACGATTGCCGCGCCCTGATCGTTCAGCGTCAGCCGCCGACCGCTGCGCCGGAAAAGCGAGACGCCCAGATCGCCTTCGAGCCGCTTGATCTGGGTGCTGACCGCCGGCTGGCTGATGCCGAGGGCGCGCGCCGCCTCGCCGACACCGCCGCAATCGACCACCCGCAACAGCAGGCGCAACCGCCGCAGCAGGGCGTCGTCGTCGTGGGGCAGGTCGGGCGGGATCCGGGATGGCATGGGCCAACGCATAATCTCAGTTTATGAAATCTGCGTAACGATAATGCCAGACATATTAGTTTCGCAGGCCGCAGCTAGGCGAAGGGCGGCGCAGCTCGAATCGGCGCTGGATCAATAAAAGCGAGCCGGACATATGAAATACCTTCTTTCCGTCAGCCTGATCGCGCTAGGCAGCGCGGCTTCGGCGAATTGCCCCGAGGCGACCGTGGCAGACATGATGGGCCTTGAGCCCGGGGCCTACCCACAACAATATGACCTGAGCGATTTCGAAGCCGCCGCAGGCTGCGAAATGACCTTCCGGCAAAACCCGGAGATCGCGGCGCTGAACGCCCGCATCCAGGGCAACCCCGACAGCCTTCCCGCCGTCGCGGACCGCCTGCCGGCCGAGCCGCTGGTGACCCTGCCCTACGAGATGATCGGTCAGTATGGCGGCACGCTCGACGGTATGTCGAACGCGACCGAGGCGGGCACCTCCGACCTTCTGTCGCTGCGCCATGTCAACCTCGTGCGTTTTGCCGATGACCTTGTCACCATCGTGCCCAACATCGCGCGCGACTACGATTGGAACGAGGATTTTACCGAACTGACGTTCACCCTGCGCGAAGGCCATCGCTGGTCGGACGGCGCGCCCTTTACCGCCCATGACATCGCGTTCTGGTACAACAACATGGTCATGGATCCCGGCGTGATCGAAAGCCCGCGCAACCTGTGGCTGGCCGATGGCGAGTTCTTCGACGTCGAGGCCGTGGACGAGACCACCGTTATCTTCCGCCTGCCCAGCCCTCTGCCCGGCCTTCTGGCCAGCTTTGCCGCCGACTACGCGCAGCCCTTCCAGCCGCGCCATTTCCTTGGCCGGTTCCACCCCGATATCGACCCGAACGCCGATGCCAACGCGCAGGCGCTTGGTTTCGCGGACGGCTATGCCGCGATCGAACACTATTACGGTGGGTCCGACTGGAAGGACGTGCCCTCGCCGCTGCTGCGTGACCCGTCCACCGTCGAAGACCTGCCCGCCGCCGTGCTGCCGACGCTGGAATCCTACATCACCGTGGAGGACACGACAGAGGGCCGGCACTACGTCGCCAACCCCTACTTCCACATGGTCGATACCGCCGGCAACCAGCTGCCCTACATCTCCGAGATGGACGAGCGGTATGTCTCGGACAACGAAGTGCGCGTGCTGCGCTTGGTCAACGGCGAGATCGACTACAAGTCGCAATCGGTGACGCTGCCGGACGCGCCGACGCTGCTCGACGGAGCCGAAGCCGGCGGTTACGCCATCGACCTGCGTCCGCAGATCGGCATGCCCGTCTTCGGCTTCAACGTCACCGCCGAGGACGAGGGCCGGCGCGCGGTCTTCGCCAACCGCGATTTCCGCGTCGCCATGAGCCATGCCATCGACCGTGAGGAACTCAACTCGGTCGCCTTCTTCGATCTTGGCGCGCCGCGCGCCTACATGCATTTCGACCCGGTTCCGCCGTTTGCCACCGAAGAACAGGTGACCTATGCAACCGCCTTCGATCCGGCGGCCGCAGGCGAGATGCTCGACACTGTCGGGCTTGTCGACAGCGATGGCGACGGGGTGCGCGAGCTGAACGGCGAGCCATTCTCGCTGAACCTGACCTTCTCGACGCAAGGCTTGCCCACCGTGGTGGCCGAACAGGTCGCGCAGCATTGGACCGATGTCGGCATCCCGACCTCGATCCGCGAAGTGACCTCGGACGAGTATCGCGCGGCGCAGGCCGCGAACGAGCTTGACGTGATCTCCTGGACCAAGGGCCAGCCGATCCCGATCGTTCTTGGCTCGGGCGAGCAACTTATCCCGCCCTTCGGCGGATTCTTCGACGCGCGTGTCGGCATGCAATGGAGCCGCTACCTGGAGACCGACGGCGCCGAGGGGATCGAGCCGCCGGAATGGACAGCGGAGCTGGCCGAGACCGTCGCCGCATGGCAGCAGCAGCAACCGGGCACCGAGGCATCGAACGCTCTGGGTCAGGAGATCATCCGGCAGATCCAGGACGGGTTCATGTTCATTGGCACCGTGCAGGCGCCGAACCCGGTCTACCATTCCAACGCGTTGCAGAACTTCCTCGCACCGCAGACCTGGAGCTACGAGTACTACCGCATGTACCCGTACCGCCCGCAGCAGTGGTGGCTGACCGAGTGATCGGCTGACAAGATCTTCGGGCGGCCCTGTCGCGGGGCCGCCCAAACCTGACGGAGACTTCCCCGAATGGCCGCCTTCGCCCGCTTCATCGCCTACCGCTTTTCCGCCGCCATGGCGACGATGCTGCTGGTCAGCCTGATCGTCTTCACGCTGATGGAACTGGTGCCCGGCAACTGTGCCGAACGCTACATCGCCTACAAGGCGACGCAAGGCTATGTCGTTACCGATGCCGATATCCGCGCCGAGGAGGTCCGCATGGGCCTGGACCGGCCCTACCTCGTGCGCTGGCTGGACTGGATTTCGGGCGTGTTCTTCCGTTTCGAGCTTGGCGAAAGCTGCCTGTGGCGCGTCGATGTCAGCCAGTTGATCGGTGACAAGCTGCTGATTTCGCTGGCACTGGCGGGGGGCGCGCTGGTTCTGACCTACCTCGTTTCGGTGCCGGTGGGCATCGCTTCCGCCGCGCTTCGGGGCGGCTGGCTCGACGGCAGTCTGCGCATCGTGTCCTATCTTGGCCTCGCGCTGCCCAATTTCCTTCTGGCGCTGGCCATCATGCTGCTCTCGACGATCTGGTTCGGTGACACGATGACCGGCCTTTTCTCGGAAGACTTCCGCAACGCGCCGTGGTCCTGGGCGCGGTTCGCGGATTTCCTGTCGAACGCCTGGCTGCCGATCGCGATCCTTGGCTGGTCGGCGATGGCGATCCAGATCCAGACCGTGCGCGCGCTGATGTCCGACGAGCAGGACAAGCTTTACGTCACCGCGGCGCGGGCGCGCGGGCAATCGGGCTGGCGGCTGCTGATGCGCTACCCGGCGCGGCACGCGCTGGGGCCGGTGGTCAATTCCGTGGGCTTCGACCTCAACCGTATCTTCAACGACCTGCCGATCGTGGCGGCGGTGCTGATCCTGACCGAGGCCGGATCGCTGCTGCTGGAGGCGCTGGCGCGCTCCAACGACCAGCAACTGGCCGGCGCCATCATCCTGACCATGACGATGACCATCGTGATCCTGAACTTCCTGACCGATATCCTGCTGGCGGTGATCGACCCGCGCGTGCGCAAGGGGTTCTTCGCATGATCGCGCTTGCCCGCCGCCTTGGCCGCCGCCGCGCCGCCGTCTCGAAAGAGGCCTATTTCACCGCTTCGCAGACGCAGCTGATCTGGCAACGCTTCCGGTCGAACAGGACCGCGCGCGCCGCCTTTTACGTGCTCTTGTTCTTCATCTTCTGCGGTGTCTTCGCGCCCTTCCTGTCGCCCTACAACCCGACCTCGGCGGGGCGCAATTCCGACTACACCAATGGCGCGCCGCAGATCCCGCAAGTCTGCGATGCGGCGGGCTGTTCGTGGCGACCCTTCATCCATGGCACCGAACGCTACCGGGGCGCCGACACCAATTTCCGCTGGGTCACGCGCCAGACGGAGGACCGCGCCTACCTGACCCTGCTGCCGCGCGGCTCGGAGTATCGCCTGCTGGGCCTGATCCCGATGGACCGCCACCTTTTCGGCGTCGAGACGGGCTTCATCCACGTCTTCGGCACCGACGCGCAGGGCAAGGACATCTTCAGCCGCACCCTGCACGCCATCGGGGTCAGCCTTGCCGTCGGCTCGGCCGGGGTGCTGATCTCCTTCTTGCTGGCGCTGTTCATCGGCGGCGTCGCGGGCTATTTCGGCGGCTGGGTGGATACCGTGCTTCAGGCGCTGATGGATACCGTGAAGACGGTGCCGACGATCCCTCTGTTCATGGCGGTGGCCGCCTTCATCCCCGACAGCTGGAGCGCCGAACAAAGGTTCTTCTTCATCTCGCTGGTGCTGGGCCTGCTGGGTTGGGGCACGCTGGCGCGGCGCATCCGAACCCATGTTCTGGCCGAGCGCAGCGCCGATTACGTGCTGGCGGCGCAGATGTCGGGGGCAAGCGCCGGCCACGTCATCCGCCGTCACCTGCTGCCCAGCTTCACAAGCTACATCATCGTCGATCTGGTGATTTCCTTTCCCTACATGGTGCTGGCCGAAACCGCGCTCAGCTTCATCGGCCTCGGCCTCAACGACCCGGTCAATTCGCTGGGCGTGATGTTGCAGAACGTCACCCGCGTCGACGTGATGCTGAATTATCACTGGTATTTCATCCCGGTGCCGATCTTCGTCATCCTCGTGCTGGCCTTCGTCCTCGTCGGTGACGGTCTGCGCGATGCCGCCGACCCCTATTCGGAGAAGCGCTGATGTCCGGGCTGCTGAGCATGCGCAACCTGTCGCTGACCTTTTCGACCGCCGAAGGCCCGGTGACGGCGATCGACGATGTCAGCCTTGATCTTGCGTCCGGCGAGGTGCTGGGTCTGGTGGGCGAAAGCGGCTCGGGCAAATCGGTTCTGGCAAAATCGCTGATGCGGCTGAATGCCGGCAACGCGCGTTATGGCGCCGGCAGCCGGATCGTGCTGCACGCCGATGGGCGCGACATCGACATCCTGACGCTGAAGGGCGCGAAGGCCCTCAGGCAGGTGCGCGGCGACAAGATCTCGATGATCTTTCAGGAACCGATGGCCAGTTTTGCCCCCGCGATCACCATCGGCAAGCAGATGGTCGAACAATTGATGCTGCATCGCGGCCTGACCGCCGCCGAAGCGAAGATGCTGTCGGTCGAGATGCTCGACCGGGTGGGCATTTCCGAGGCCGCCAAGCGCTTCGATCAATACGCGTTCGAGCTTTCGGGCGGCATGCGGCAGCGGGCCATGATCGCCATGGCGCTGTCAACCAAGCCCAGGCTGCTTATCGCGGATGAGCCGACCACCGCGCTCGACGTCACCATCCAGGCGCAGGTGATCGAGCTGATGAAGGAGATCGTGGGCGAGTTCGGCATGGGCATCATCTTCATCACCCATGATCTGGGCGTGATCGCGCAGACCGCCGACCGGGTCGCGGTGATGTATCTGGGCCGCATCGTCGAGGAGGGGCCGGTGCGCGATGTCATCCGGCGGCCCGCCCATCCCTACACCCAAGGGTTGATCAACGCGCTGCCCAAGCTGCACGACCTCGACGCGCCGCTGACCCCGGTGCCGGGCGATATCCCGTCGCCGCTGGAACGGCCCGCGGGGTGCGTCTTTCACAGCCGTTGCCCGGTGGCCGGGCCGCGCTGCCGCGTCGAGTTGCCCGAGACGCGCGCGATACGTCCCGGCCACCGCGCCGCCTGCCACCTGACCGAAGGGGTGACGGCATGACCGATGCCGCGATCCGCATTCGTGATCTGGAGGTGCATTATCCGCTCGGGCAACGGTTCCTTGGCAGGGCGGAGGTGCTGAAGGCGGTGGCGGGCATCACGCTCGACATTCCGCGCGGGTCCTTCTTCGGGCTGGTGGGCGAAAGCGGATCGGGCAAGACGACGCTGGGGCGCGCCACGTTGGCGGCGGCACCGATCTCCAAGGGCTCGGTCGCGGTGACGGACGCGCAGGGCGAGATCTTTGACCTTGCACATCTCGACCGCGACGCCGCGCGCCGCTTTCGCCGCCGGGCGCAGCTGATCTTTCAAGACCCTTATGCCGCGCTCAGCCCGCGCATGACGGTGCGCGACATCATCGCCGAGCCGCTGGAGGTGATGAAGCTCTGCAAGACCCGCGACGAGGTCAACCACCGGGTGCGCGAGATCGCCACCATGTGCCGCCTCAACGTGGAACATCTGCGCCGCTTCCCGCATGCCTTTTCCGGCGGCCAGCGACAGCGCATTTCCATCGCGCGGGCGCTTGTGACCAACCCCGATTACATCGTCGCCGATGAAAGCGTCGCCGCGCTCGATGTGTCGATCCAGGCCGATATCCTGAACCTTCTCAAGCAGTTGCAGAGTGACCTTGGGCTGACCTTCCTGTTCATCAGCCATGATCTGTCGGTGGTGGCCCATAGCTGCGATCATGTCGCGGTGATGTATCTGGGCCGGATCGTGGAAACCGCGCCGCCGCGAAAGCTGTTTACAAGCCCTCGCCACCCCTACACGCGGGCGTTGATCTCCGCGATCCCGTCGCTCGACCCCGATGACCGGGGTCGCGCCGAGCGGCTGGAGGGCGAGATTCCCAGCCCGGCCAACCCGCCCTCTGGCTGCGCCTTCCGCACCCGCTGCCCGATGGCGCGCCCGCTTTGCAGCGACGCGGCGCCGGAGTTGCGCACGCTTGCCGACGGGCACCGCGCGGCCTGCCACTTTTCCGAAGAGGTGACCGCGACCGAACGTCAAACGCCACAAACGCAGGACATGCCGGGATGATCATCAGGCCGGGCCGAAAGCCGGATGCGCCGGTGTTGGCGGCGCTCGTGGGTGCGGCGTTCCACGATTACCTCATTGGCATCGGCCGCACGCCGCCGGGCGATCAGGCGTGGCTGACGGATGCGCTTGCGACCGGGCGGGTGCATGTTGCGGAGGATGATGGGCGCCCGCTTGGCCTCTTGTCAGTCACCCATGACGCGGGGGCGGCGCGGCTGAGCGTCGATCACCTTGCCGTCGATCCCGCCGCGCAGGGGCAGGGCGTGGGCCGCGCCCTTCTGGACCACGGCGAGGCATTGGCGCGGGCCGGCGCCTGCCGCGAGATCCGCCTGCACACGGTTGCGCGCTACGACCACCTCGTGCAGTTTTACCAGCGCGCGGGTTTCGTGATTGTCCATCGCGGGCCGCATTCCAAGGGCGATGACGGGTTTGACCGCGCCTTCCTTTGCAAGACCATCCGGACGGGGAACCCAATCTTATGACGTACGACATGGCTGTTGTCGGGGCCGGTATCGTCGGGCTCGCGCATGCGCTTGCCGCCGCCCGGCGCGGCAAGCGCGTGGTGGTGATCGACCGTGACGCGCAGGCCAACGGCGCCTCGGTGCGCAATTTCGGCTTCGTCACCGTGACCGGGCAACAGGCCGGCCCCTGCTGGACGCGCGCCATGCGCAGCCGCGAGATCTGGGCCGATGTCGCGCCACGGGCCGGGATCGGGGTGCTGCAACGCGGCCTGACGGTGTTGGCCGAACGGGCCGAGGCATTGGCGGTGCTGGAGGCGTTCCTTGCGACCGGGATGGGCCAGGGCTGCCGGATGCTGACCCGCGACGAGCTGGCGGCGCAAGTCCCGATCACGGACACGGTGCAGGCCGCGCTTCACAGCCCGCATGAATTGCGCGTCGAAAGCCGCGACGCGATCCCCCGGCTCGCCGCTTGGCTGGAGGCGGCGCATGGCGTCACCTTCCTTTATGGGCGCCGCGTGACCGCCGTCAACCTGCCGCGGATCGACACATCATCCGGCCCGGTCTAGGCCGAGACCGCCGTGATCTGCCCCGGTGACGATTTCACCGGCCTCCACGCTGACCGCATCGCGGCGCAGGGGTTCTCCCGCTGCCTTCTGCACATGCTGCGAGTGATGCCGGCGCGGTCCACGCCCCTGCCGACCCCGGTGATGTCCGACCTTGGCCTTGCGCGCTACCTTGGCTACGCGGAGCTGCCCGAGGCTGCGGCGCTGAAGGCGCGGCTCGATACCGAACGGTCCGAGGCCCGTGCCGAGGGCGTTCACCTCATCGCGGTGCAATCGGCGGATGGCAGCCTCGTCGTCGGCGACAGTCACCGCTACGCGGCCACGCCGCCACCCTTCGCCGAGGCCCGTGTCGATGACCTGATCCTCGCAGAGCTTGACGCCGTCCTGTCGCTGCCCGGACGGCGCGTCACCGAACGCTGGACCGGCACTTACGCCTCCGCCCCCGACCGATTGGCCTGGACCGATCATGTCTCGGACGCCGAAAAACTGGTGATCGTTACGTCGGGCACCGGCGCTTCGACCGCCTTTGCCATCGCCGAGGAAACCCTCGACAGCCTTTATGGAAGGAAAGCCGCATGAGCCGCCTCAAGGCCGTGATCTTCGACTGGGCCGGAACCATGATCGACTTCGGCTCTTTCGCGCCGATGGGGGTCTTCGTCGAGGTCTTTCGCCGCTTCGGCGTGGAGGCCAGCATCGACGAGGCGCGCGCCCCGATGGGCCTACCGAAATGGGACCATATCCACACCATGCTGACCGCGCCAAGGCTCGCCGCGGCATGGCAGGATGCACATGGCGCGGCTCCGACGCGTGCCGACGTGGACAGCATCTACGCCGTCTTCGTGCCGATGAACGAAGAAGTCGTCGCCGATTACGCGGGCCTCGTGCCCGGCGCGCGCGAGACGCTCGACTGGCTGGCGGCGCGGGGCATCAAGGTCGGCTCCACCACCGGCTATACCCGCTCGATCATGCAGCGGGTGGCGCCGGCCGCTGCCGCGCAGGGGTACCGCCCGCTCAACATGGTCTGCGCCGATGACCTGCCCGAGGGGCGGCCCGGCCCGCTGGGCATGTACCAGTGTTTCATCGACTTGCAGGTTTATCCGCCCGAGGCGGTGCTGAAGGTCGATGACACGCCGCCCGGCATCGCCGAGGGGGTGGCGGCGGGCTGCCCCACGGTGGGTGTGGCGCTGTCGGGCAATATCGCGTGCAAGACGCCGAAGGAGCTGGCCGCGATGGACGCAAGCGCTATCGACGAGATCCGGGCGCGCGCCACGACCATCCTGAAAGACGCGGGCGCTGCCTATGTCATCGACACGGTGGCAGACCTGCCCAAGCTGATCGCGGCGACATGGCCATGAGCGATCGCCCCAACATCCTGCTGATCACCGCCGACCAGTGGCGTGGTGACAGTCTTGGCCTGATGGGCCACCCCGTTGCGCGCACCCCGCACCTCGATGCCCTGGCGCGCGAGGCGGTGGTGTTTCGCAACCATTACGCCACCTGCGCGCCTTGTTCGCCGGCCCGCGCCTCGATCTATACCGGGCTTTACCAGATGAACCACCGGGTGGTCAGCAATGGCGCCCCGCTCGATGCGCGGTTCGACAACATGGCGCTTGCGGCGCGGCGGGCGGGCTACCGGCCGACGCTGTTTGGCTATACCGATACCACGCTCGACCCGCGCGGGCGCGACCCGAATGACCCCGAGTTGCAAAGCTACGAGGAGGTTCTGCCCGGCTTCACCTGTCGCCAGCCGCTGCGCGAGGATGACCGAACCTGGATCACCTGGCTGGGCAAGCGCGGTCATGGGCCGGACCTGCTCGCCGATCCGCACAAGGTGGCCCCGGCCCCGGATGGCGGCGTGTCCCTGTCGCCGCCGGGCTACGCGGCCGAGGAAACGCAGACCGCTTTCCTGACCGAGGCGTTGCTTGACTGGCACACCGAGCAGGAGAGGGGCGCGCCGTGGTTCGCGCATATCTCTTTCCTGCGCCCGCATCCGCCGATCGTGGTGCCCGACCCCTATCTCTCGATGGTTGCACCGGACGACGTGCCCGCGCCGATCCCGCTGGCCGAGGCACCGCACACACTGGTGCGCATGACGCGGGAAATCTCTCCGGCAGCCGCGTTCCAGCCCGGCCTTGCGGGCCCCATCGCCGGGTTGACGGAGACGGATATCCGGCGCTTGCGCGCGCTTTATTATGGAATGGTGGCCGAGGTCGATGCCCGGATCGGGCACATGATCGAGACCCTGAAGACGCGCGGCGACTGGGACAACACGGTGGTGATCTTCACCTCCGATCATGGCGAGATGCTGGGCGATCACGGGCTTCTGGGCAAAGGCGGGTTCTACCGCGAGGGCCAGCACATTCCTCTGATGATCCGCGCGCCGGGGGCCGCACCGGGGCAGGTCGATGGCTTTACCTCGTCCGCCGATCTCTTTCCCACGCTGCTCGATCTCTTGCGGCAGGAGGGGCGCCACGCCCCCGATGGCACGTCGCTGATGCCGGCGCTGACGGGGGCCGACCGGGCCGGGCGCGACTGGGCCTTGTGGGAGTTCGATTTTCGCCACGCCCTCGGGGCGGACCGGCGCGCGGCGATGGGGCTCGATGCGCGCGCCTGTCACCTGATGGTGCTGCGCACGGCGACGGCGCACTATGTCCATTCCCCCGCCTTCGCGCCGCTTCTGTTCGACTTGAAGACCGATCCCGATTGCCGCGATCCGTTTGCCGCGCAATCGGCTGACGCGCGCGCGGGCATGGCCGAGATGCTCTTGCGCCGCATCACCATGCTGCGCGACGAGACACTGGTGCCGTAGCCTCTCGCCCGGTGGTGCTGCCGCTGCGATCGGGCGCGCGCCGGCTGTCCGTCAGTCCCCTTTCGGCGGCACCGGGGGGTCGTCATAGGCCGACCAGTCAAACGCGGTGCCGGTTTCCGGCAGATCCTTGCGGTCGGTGTTGCGCAGGATGTAGGCCTTGGCGATGAAATGCGCGCTCACCGGGGCGGTGAGGAACAGGAAGAGGGTGATCAGAAGCTCGTGAAACGACAGCGTGCCCCTGATCAGCAGGGAGTAGAACATCGACGCGATCAGCGCGCTGCCGATCCCCAGCGTCGTCGACTTGGTCGGCGCGTGCAACCGCTGCATCGTGTCGCGCAGCTTGATCAGGCCGTATGACCCGACCAGCCCGAAGATCCCGGCCAGAACGATGAAGATGGAAATCACGATTTGTGCGATATCGGTCACTTTTGGCCCCTCTATTCGATGATGTCGCCGCGCAGTACGAAGCGGCAATAGGCAACGGTGGACACGAAGCCGACCATGGCGACCAGAATCGACGCCTCGAAATAGATCGCTGTGCCTTGCAATATTCCATACAAGACCATCAGCGCGATCACGTTGATGACCATGGTGTCGAGGGCAAGGATCCGGTCAGCAGAATCCGGTCCGATGACGAGGCGCGCCATGCACAGCAAAAGGCCGATCCCGAAACAGGCGAAAGCGAAATAGAGTGCGGCGGCGATCATTCGAAAACCTCCTTCAGCGGCTGTTCGTAGCGGCGCTTGATCCGCGCGACATCGCCCTCGGGATCGTCGGAATGCAGGCAATGCACGAGGATCGAGCGTGCATCGGCCGACAGCATCGACGAAACCGTCCCCGGCGTCATGGTGATCGTGCCGGCCAGAACCGTGATCGCCTCGGGCGAGGTCAGATCGAGCGGCACGGTGACCCAGCAGGACCGGAAATCGGCGTTGCGCTTGAACAGGACCATGGCTGCGACGTGCACGTTGGCTTCCACGATATCCCACAGCACAACGAGGATGTAGCCGATCGCCACCAACGGGCGATGAAGCGTCGGGCGGTTGGGCCAATAGGGCGCGGTGATCATCGGCACGATCACGCCAAGGACACCGCCCAGCAAAAGGTTGCCCAGCGTGACATGGTTGACAAGGCCGAGCCAGACCAGTGTCAGCGCGAGACTGAGAAGCGGGTGCGGAATGAGACGGCTGATCATGTCACTCCTCCCCGCCTGTTCCGAGGACCGATGTCACGTATCCCTCCCGGTTGAAAAGCTGCCCTGCGGTGCCCTCAAGGTAGTCGCTCAACGGGCCCGCCAGCACGGTGATGATCGCCAGAATGCCGATGGCCGCCATTGCGGGCGCGATTTCGATCGCGCGCGCCGGGGCAGGGGTCGGGCCCGCGTTCTGGCCCGCGTTCTGGCCCGTGTTCCGGTCTTGCGCGTCGCCGCTGTCGACGGCGGTGGATTTCCAGAACAGCGTGCTGCCCGCGCGGGCAAATCCCAGGATGGTCATGAGCGACCCGATCAGGACCGCGCTCCAGGCCCAGCCAATCATGGATGGATCGCGCAGCGCGTCGAGAATCAGCAGCTTGCCCAGAAACCCGCTGAGTGGCGGCATCCCGGCCGCCCCGATCGCTGCCGCAAAGAACAGCGCCGCGAACAGGCCGTTCTGCACCGTCGCGGGCCGTGCTGTCAGTGCATCGCTTCCCCGCGCACGCGTCACCAGATCGGCGATCAGGAAAAGCGCCGCCGCCGCGAAGGTGGAATGCACGAGGTAATAAAGCGCCGCCGTCGTCGCGTCTGGCGAAAAGGCCGAAACCGCGGTCATCAGAGTCCCGACCGAGCCGATCACCGAAAAGGCGATCAGCGGCATCAATCGCCGTGTCCCCAGCACCCCGAAGCCGCCGACCGCGATGGTGAGAATGGCGGCGGGAAACAGCCAGTCGCCGGCCAGCCCCTCGGTCGCTTCGACGCCGGGACCGAAGATCAGCGTGTGCACGCGCAGGATCGCATAGACGCCCACCTTGGTCATGATCGCAAAGAGCGCGGCGACAGGGGCCGGCGCATTGGCATAGGTGCGGGGCAGCCAGAACTGCACCGGAAACAGCGCCGCCTTCAGCGCGAAGACGATCATCAGCAGCATCGCGGCGACGCGCACCAGCGCCGCCTCCTCCGGCGGGATCTCTTGCAGGCGCACGGCGAGGTCGGCGATGTTCAGCGTGCCGGTGGTGGAATAAAGCACGCCGAGCGCGAACAGGAACAGCGTCGAGCCGGCGAGGTTCATGACCACGTATTGAAGGCCTGCGCGCATCCGCGCCCGCCCGCCGGAATGGATCATCAGCCCGTAAGAGGCGATCAACAGGATCTCGAAGAAGACGAAGAGGTTGAAGATGTCGCCGGTCAGGAAGGCGCCGACGATGCCCATCATCTGGAACTGGAAGAGGGCGTGAAAATGCCGCCCGCGATTGTCCCAGCCGGTGGCGACGGCATGCACCAGCACGACCAGCGCCAGCAGCGCGGCGATCAGCACCATCAGCGCCGACAGCCGGTCAAGCACCAGCACGATGCCGAACGGAGCGGGCCAGTTGCCGAGGTAATAGACCTGCGTCTCGCCGCCCGCGACCACGAAAAGCCCGATGGCGATGGCCAGCAACGCCGCGCTTCCGGCCAGCGAGGCGGTGCGCGCCAACACGATGTCGTAGCGCATGACAAAGCCGATGATCGGGGCAAGCAGCGCCGGCAGGACGACGGGCGCGATGATCCAGTGGTTCATGGCGCCTTGTCTCCGTTCTTGTCGTTGCGGCCCTGATCGGTTCCGTCGATGTCGAGCCGGTCATCGTCGGTTTCCAGGTAGGCGCCAAGCGCCACCATCACCAGCACCGCCGTCATCCCGAAGGAAATCACGATCGCCGTCAGAACCAGCGCCTGCGGCAGCGGGTCGGTATAGCTCGCCTCGCCATAGGGTGACAGGATCGGCGGCAGGTTGATGGCCAGCCGCCCCGACGCGAACAGAAAAACGTTCACCGCGTAGGAGAGCAGTGCGAGGCCCAGAATGGTGGCAAAGGCGCGCAGCCGCAGGATCAGGTAGATGCCCGCAGCGGTCAGGACGCCGACGGAGCTTGCGATGACGATTTCCATCCTATTCCTCCTTCCCGGCCACCATCGGCCGCACCGACGGGTCGTAGTCCATCGGTTCGGGGTTGACGGTTTCGCCCGCATAGCGCGCGATTCGTGACAGGCTGTGCAGCATCAGCATCACCGCCCCGAGGACGGCCAGCAGTACGCCCGTGTCGAACAGCGCTGCCGTTGCAAGTTCGAATTCCTCGATCGGCGGGATGTGGTAGTGGTCGTAGCCGCTGGTCAGGAACGGCCTCCCGCCAAGCCATGCCCCGGCCCCGGTCAGCCCGGCGATCACAACGCCCCAGCCGATCAGCACATGGTAATCGACCCGTTGCCGCCGCTCGGTCCACGCAAAGCCCGACGCCATGTACTGCATCAGCAGCGCGATCGAGATGACGAGGCCGGCGATGAAGCCGCCGCCGGGCTGGTTGTGGCCGCGCAGGAAGATGTAGGCGCCGACGATCACCGCGACCGGCATCATGACCCGTGTGGCGATCACCACCATCAGCGGGTGACGGTCGCGCGACAGGGTGCTGTTGTAACCTGCATTGCGCAGCTTGCGCGCCGCCGGCCCGTTCAGAAGCGCCTCCAGTATCGCGTAGATGACCAGCCCGGCGATCCCCAGCACGATGATTTCACCATAGGTGTCGTAGCCCCGGAAATCGACGAGGATGACATTGACCACATTGGACCCGCCGCCGCCCGAATAGGAATTGTCGAGGTGGTATTGCGAGATTGTCTCGGTATCGCGCAGCAAAAACGTGTAGGCTAGGGCGCTGACGCCGGCACCCGCGGCGACCGCGATCACCGCGTCGCGCAGCCGCCGCGCAACGCTGCTTTCAACCGGCGACGTCTTGGGCATGTAGTGCAGCGCCAGCAACAGCAACAGGATCGTCACGGTTTCGACCGAGATCTGGGTCAACGCCAGATCCGGCGCCGACAGATAGACGAAGCCGACCGAGATCATCAGGCCGATCACGCTGATCACCACGAGGGCGAGGAATCGCTGCCGGTGCAAGAGGACGACCGATCCGGCCGCGACCACCAGAAGGAGCCAGCCGATCGCCACCAGCGGCGGGATCGGCAGAAGCTCGCGCGTCGGGGGGGGCAGGCCGCCGCCGCGCCAGGCAACTGCGCCCAGACCCGTGGTCGCGGCAACGAAGATCGCAAGATACCGCGACATCGCGCCGTCATGGGTGGCTTCGGTGATGCGCCGTGACACTCCTGCGAGCGCTGCAAAAAGCCGGTCGAAGATCACCTTGGCCTCGGGGCGCGGCAGTGCGGCCCAGACCCGGTCGAGCGGCGCGTGCATCGCCAACAGCACCGCGCCGCCCAGAACGGCGATGCCCGACATGTAAAGCGCCGGCGTGACGCCGTGCCAGATCTTCAGGTGGATATCGGGCAGCACGCCACCGGTCACCGCGCCGGCGGCCGTCACCACCAGTGGCTGCGCCAGATGCGGCAGGACGCCGATCCCCACCACCAGCACCACCAACAGCGCCGGCGCGGCCCACATTCCGAAAGGCGGGTCGTGGGGCTTGGCCGGGTAGTCGTCGCGCACCGGGCCAAGGAAGACATGCGCCACGAAGCGCAACGAATAGGCCACCGACAGAAGCGCGCCCAGCGTGGCCAGTACCGGCACCGCGTAGACGCTGCCCGCCCATGCCGTATGGGCGGCTTCCTCCAGCATCATTTCCTTCGACAGGAACCCGTTCAGCAACGGAATCCCCGCCATCGACAGCGCCGCGAGCGTGCCGATCGTGAAGGTCAGCGGCATCAGTTTCCGAAGGCCTCCAAGCCGCTTGATGTCGCGGGTGTGGGTTTCGTGGTCGATGATCCCGGCGGTCATGAACAGCGCCGCCTTGAAGGTCAGGTGGTTGATGATGTGAAACACCGCCGCGACCGCCGCCATCGGCGTGCCGAAGCCCAGAAGCATGGTCAGAAGCCCAAGGTGACTGACCGTCGAATAGGCCAGCAGCGCCTTCAGGTCGTCCTTGAACAGCGCGATCAGCGCGCCGAGGATCATGGTGATCAACCCGATGCTGGAGACGATGTAAAACCAGGCATCGGTGCCCGCCAGCGCCGGCCACATCCGCGCCATCAGGAACACGCCCGCCTTCACCATGGTCGCCGAATGCAGGTAGGCCGACACCGGCGTCGGCGCGGCCATCGCGTGCGGCAGCCAGAAATGGAACGGGAATTGCGCCGATTTGGTGAACGCGCCCAGCAGGATCAGGATCAGCGCCGGCAGATACCACTCGGAGGCGCGGATCTGATCGCCGGCGGCCAGGATATCGGTCAGGTTGTAGCTGCCCGCGATGTCGCCGAGGATCAGCATGCCGCCGATCATCGCCAGCCCGCCGCCGCCGGTCACTGCAAGCGCCATGCGCGCGCCCTGCCGCCCCTCGGGCAGGTGTTTCCAGTAGCCGATCAACAGGAAGGACGACAGGCTGGTCAGCTCCCAGAACACCAGCAAAAGCAGGATGTTGTCGGACAGCACGATACCCAGCATGGCGCCCTGGAAGAGCAGCAGGTAGGTATAGAACTGCCCCATTGGATCCTCGCCCGAGAGGTAGAACCGCGCGTACAGCGTGATCAGCAGCCCGACCCCGAGGATCATTCCCGCGAACAGCAGCCCGAGACCGTCAAGAAAGAACGCCGCCGACAGGCCAAGCTGCGGCAGCCAGCGAAGCTCGGCGGTGATGACCTCGCCCTGCAGCACCGCCGGTGCATGCAAAAGCAGCATGGTCAGCGCAAGGACGGTCGGTACGGCGGTGAACATGGCGCAGGCATTGCGACCGGCCCGGATCATGAGTCCCGGCACGAGCGCCCCGACAAACGGCAGCAGCGCGATGACGATCAGCGAGTAATCGGATTCGGTCACGAAATCATCCTGTTTCTGTACGTTTTGCCGCGAGTGTCGGCGCGCCCGGCGCGGGAGATCACGAACCCGATGATCCGTTCGCAGATCCTGTTCCACCCCGTGATGCGCCGGGGTCTTGCCCTGCTGCACTGCGAAAGTTTCCTAGAGAATGCGGGGATAGCTGTAAAGGTCATGCGGGGGGGATCGTGCCGATTGCCATCAGGTTGCCCGGCGTTTTCCGATTGCCGCTGGCTGGCTTGTCAGGCAACGCGCGCCTCGCGGCAGCGCTCCGGTGAGATCCGTGTTGCACATGCTGCGCCCGAGCATGGACAGGATGTTGTCGCAGTTCTCGACCCGCCCGCCGCAACAATCCGACAGCACGAAGTCGATCAGCCCGGCGATCGACGCCATGTTGGCGGCATAGCGGACCTCGCGCTTGTGGCGGGTGGATGTCACAAGGCCCGCGCGCCTGAGAACCGTGAAATGTCCCGATAGCGTGGACGGAATCACCCCGATCCGGTCGCCGATGGTCAGCGCCGGCATACCCTCTGGCGCGTGCTGCACAAGCAGGCGAAAAACGGCCAGCCGGGTCGGATGCGCAAGCGCGCCGAAAACGGCGATGGCGGTGGCCTGATCCATATTCCAGTGATGCCCGAATGGACGAAGCTTGACCAGTGCCTTTTGCTCCGTTAGCAGATCCTCATTTCGGCGTATTCCGAAATGGGGAAGCGATGTCCGGCACGGCGATCACATCCGAGGTGGATTTCAACGCCCCGGGCAAGCAGATGGGCTATCCGCGGGTGCCGCATTCGGAGCATCCTTCCGCCTGCGGCTGGACCCCGCTGCCGATCCCGGTGATCGCAGGCGGCGCGGGGCCGACGCTGGTGGTCTCGGCGGGGGGGCACGGCGATGAAGATGAATACGAGGGGCAGATCGCCATGGCCAACCTTGCGCGCCGGGTCGAGGCCGGGGAGGGGCGCGGGCGGTTGATCCTGTTGCCGGTGCTGACCCTGCCGGCGGCGGAGGCGGGCCTGCGCCTGCTGACCGAGGCGTGCGACCTCCTGCCCTGTGCGTGGGTCTTCGCTGCCGAGCCGGCGCGTTTCGACGTCACGCGCCGGTCGCTTGCGGCAGGGCGGCGTATCGCCAACCCAAAGGGGCGGCGCACCATCTGCGACGCGATCACGACGCCGATCCCCGGCGCGATGACCTTGGCCATCATCCGCGCGCCACGCGCATGATCCGTCTGTGCAACCCGCATAACCCGGTGGGCCGGGTCCGGACGCGCGACGAACGGGCACGGCTGGGCGAGATCGCGCGCGCCCATGACCTGCTGGTGGTGGCGGATGAAATTCACGGCGACATCCGCTTTCCGGGCCATGCCCATACACCGGTCGCGTCGCTATCACGGGCCGATGCGCTGAACTCGGTCACCTGTCTGTCACCGGCCAAAAGCTTCAACATGACGGCCTGTTGCTGCGTCTTCACCGTGGTGCCGGACGACAACCGGCGCGCTGCGTTTCAGGCCGAGAACAGCCGCCTGACGGTGAACAAGAACAACGCCTTTGCCGCCGTCGCCATGCCGGCAGCCTATACGCAAGGCGGCGCGCGCCTGTCCCCGCGCGCGCCTGTCTGCCGCGCTGGGACAGGCTGGACCTTGCCATTCACGACCCGATGAAAGACCGACCATGACCGATACCCCGCAACTGACCGAAAGCGCCTTTCAGGTCGTTGACACGGCGCGGCTTTTCGCGCCCGACCACGACGACCGCAAACCCCGCATCCTGCTGCTCTACGGCTCGCTTCGCACGCGGTCGTTCAGCCGCCTCATGACCGAGGAAGCCGCCCGCGTGCTGAACCGGCTTGGAGCGGAGGCCCGGGCCTTCGACCCATCCGGCCTGCCGCTGCCCGACGATGCGGCGGCCGATCACCCCAAGGTGCAGGAGCTGCGCGACGCGGTGACATGGGCCGAGGGCATGGTCTGGTGCAGCCCCGAACGCCACGGCGCGATGACCGGGGTGATGAAGACGCAGATCGACTGGATTCCGCTGTCGCTGGGTGCGGTGCGGCCCACGCAGGGCAAGACGCTGGCCGTGATGCAGGTCTGCGGTGGATCGCAAAGCTTCAACGCGATCAACCAGTTGCGCATTCTGGGCCGGTGGATGCGCTGCCTGACCATTCCCAACCAATCCTCCGTCCCCAAGGCATTCCAGCAATTCGGCGACGATGACCGCATGCTGCCCTCGCCCTACTATGACCGGATGGTCGACGTGATGGAGGAGCTGGTGAAATTCACCCTGCTGACGCGGGGCCGGTCCGGCTACCTCGTGGATCGCTACAGCGAGCGCAAGGAAAGCGGCGAAGCGTTGATCGCACGGGTGAATCGGACGGCCAGTTGATCGGGGCGCGCCGGTTGCCAGCTACATCATGAACGGCAGGAAGCGATAGCGCGCGATCCCGTCGACCAGCAGGTTGAGCGCCCAGATCACCAGGGCGAAGGCGGCCATGCAGATGGCAAGGTTCAGCGTGGTTTGCAGGACGCGTTTCCAGGTCCGGTCGCGGGTGGCGAAGATCGGCACCTCTGGGCGCAGCAGGAAGCGCGAGGCGAGATAGACGAACAGCATGGCGCTCGTCGTCCAGTGCAGCAGGTCATAGGGCAGGGCCTGGGCATTGACGGCGAGGTAGCGGGTGAAGCCGACCACGAGGCTCCAGCGCAGCACGCTGAAGGACTCGCCCGCGACCGCCTCCAGCCGGCGGCCGAAGGCGGTTCGGGCGGTCTCGTCCGAGAGGGTTTCGATCCAGCGGCTCATGATGCGACTAGACCAGCCCGGCGGCTGGCGGTCCATGGCGGCTGGCCTGCCCTCGCGCAACTGTGGCCGGACGTGAGCATCGCTTGATCCGCAGGCTTGATGGCGCGCGGTTTCGCTGCCATTGATGGCAAGGCAACAGTCACCGGACCCGCTCGCATGCCCCAGACCATCCACATCCTGAACGGCCCCAACCTGAACCTTCTGGGACAGCGGGAACCGGATATCTACGGGCACGAGACGCTGGGCGACGTGGCGCGCGCCTGCGGCGAGGTCGGTGCGCCGCTCGGGCTGGAGATCGACCTGCGCCAGACCAACCACGAGGGGCAGCTGATCGACTGGATCCACGAGGCCCGCCAACAGGCCGCCGGGATCATCATCAACCCCGCCGCGCTGACCCATACCTCGGTGGCGCTGCTCGATGCGCTCAACGCCTACGAAGGCCCGGTGATCGAGGTCCATATCAGCCAGGTCCACAAGCGCGAGGCGTTCCGGCATCATTCTTTCGTCAGCGCCCGCGCCGACGCCGTGCTGGCCGGGTTCGGGGTGCACGGCTACGTGCTGGCGACCCGCCACATGGGGCACCTTCTGGGGCGCTAGGGCTTTGGCTTTTCATTCCGGTCACGTTATCGTAAACCCCGGTTTCAATCGGAGTTGTCAATCGTGCTCGACAAGCTGGAAATGTTCATCGCGGTGGCGAAAGAGGGCCATTTCGGCCGCGCCGCGCACAGTCTCGGGATCACGCAGCCATCGCTTTCGACTGGCATCAAGCAGCTTGAAGAGCAACTTGGCGTGCAGCTGATCTTTCGCGGCTCTCGTTACGGCGGACTGACCCCGGAGGGGCAGAGCGCCCTGGTCTGGGCGCGCAAGATCGTCGGTGATGCGCGCCAATTGCGCGAGGAAATGCGCTTTTCGCGGCACGGGCTGGCCGGGCAACTGCGCATCGCGGTCATTCCCACGGCGCTGACATGGGCGGGGCGGCTGACAAACCGCTTTTCGCAACTGCACCCGAATGTGCGCTTTACCGTGCTGTCGCGCACGTCGATCGAGATCCTGACGATGATCGAGAATCTCGACGTGGACGCCGGCATTTCCTACCTCGACAACGAACCCACCGGGCGGGTCAGCCGGGAGCCTTTGTACGAAGAACGCTACATGCTGGTTTGCCGCGACGATTCGGGTTTCGCGGGCCGGGCGGAGGTACGCTGGCGCGACCTGGCGGGGCATAACCTCTGCCTTCTGACGCCGGACATGCAGAACCGACGGATCATCAACAAGAATTTACAAGCCGCCGGGGTTCCGCCACAGGCGGCGATCGAGGCCAATTCGACGGTGGTTCTGGTTGCCAATGTGCTGGCCGGTGGCTTCCTGACGGTGCTGCCGGCGGATATCGCGCGCTTTCTCGTGGGCGGAAAACCGATTGAAATCATTCCGCTTTCCGGGGCCGGTCGGGGCCATGCCGTGGGTCTGGTCGCGCCCTACCGCGAACCCCATACCCCGGTGCTTGCCGCGCTGTTGTCTGAGGCGCGGCGCATGTCAGAGGGGCGCATGTCGGAGGCAGGTTGATAGATAAACGCTATCGACCAACGGAATACCGATATTGAATCGTGAAGGTTTAGGGTGTGATTGGGGGCTGCAAAAAGACCGGAGCCAGCCATGCCCAACCCCATGCCAGCACCGACCGAGGAGGAGATCCGCGATATCGTCGCCGGGCAGCTTCACCTCGAAGGGCCGCTTCTTCCCATCCTGCACGCAGTGCAGCGCAGCTTTGGCCATGTGCCGCAGGCGGCGCTTGGCGTGATTGCCGAGGCGCTCAACATCACCCGCGCCGAGGTGCATGGCGTGATGAGCTTTTACCACGATTTCCGCGAGGTGCCCGCCGGGCGCCACGTGGTGAGGATCTGCCGGGCGGAGGCCTGCCAGGCGATGGGGGCGGACGCGCTCGCCGCGCGGACGCTGGAAAAACTGGGCACGGCCTGGCACGGCACCACGGCCAACGGTGCGGTGACGGTGGAGCCGGTCTATTGCCTCGGCCTGTGTGCCTGCGGTCCCGCCGCGATGGTGGATAACAGGGTGGTGGGCCATGTCGATGACGCGAAGATGGATACGCTGCTGTCGGAGGCGGGCGCATGAGGATCTGGGTTCCCCGCGACAGCGCCGCCAAGGCGCTCGGCGCCGACGCGGTGGCGGAGGCGGTCGCGGTCGAGGCCGCGGCGCGTGGTCTCGACGTGCAGATCGTCCGCAACGGCACCCGTGGCATGATCTGGCTGGAACCGCTGGTGGAAGTGGAACAGGACGGGGTGCGTATCGGTTACGGGCCGGTGTCGCCGGGCGATGTGCCCGCGCTGCTCGACGGCAAGATGCGCTCGCTCGGCCCGGTGGAAGATCTGGACTGGATGCAGCGGCAGGACCGGCTGACCTTCGCCCGCGTCGGCGTGATCGACCCGCTGGACCTTGCCGATTACGAGGCGCATGGCGGTCTTGCGGGGCTGCGGCGCGCGATTGCCATGACGGGCGCGGAGATCGTCGCGGAAGTCACCGGGTCCGGCCTGCGCGGGCGCGGTGGCGCCGGGTTCCCGACCGGGATCAAGTGGAACACGGTTCTGAACGCCGAAGCCGACCGGAAATACATCGTCTGCAACGCCGACGAGGGTGACAGCGGCACCTTCGCCGACCGCATGATCATGGAGGGCGACCCGTTCTGCCTGATCGAGGGCATGGCGATTGCCGGGCTCGGGGTGGGCGCGACCAGGGGCTATGTCTACCTGCGCTCGGAATACCCTGACGCGATCGCGGTGATGCAGGCGGCGTTGCGCGTCGCGCGCGGCGCGGGGGTTCTGGGGCCCGATGTGCTGGGCTCCGGCACGGCGTTCGACATGGAGATCCGCGTCGGCGCCGGGGCCTATGTCTGCGGCGAGGAAACCTCGCTGCTGAATTCGATGGAGGGCAAGCGCGGCGTGGTGCGCGCCAAGCCGCCGCTTCCGGCGCTGGAGGGCTTCCTCGGCAAGCCCACGGTGGTCAACAACGTCCTCAGCCTTGCCACGGTGCCGGTGATCTTCGAGAAGGGCGCGGCGCATTACGCGGGCTTCGGGCTGGGCCGGTCCAAGGGCACGATGCCGATCCAGATCGCCGGCAACGTGAAACGCGGCGGGCTGTTCGAGACCGGGTTCGGGATGCCGTTGGGCGACCTGGTGAACGAGGTTGCGGGCGGCACCGCCACCGGGCGCCCGGTGAAGGCGGTGCAGGTCGGCGGGCCCCTGGGGGCCTACTTTCACCCCGACCAGTTCGACACGCCGTTCGGCTACGAAGCGTTCGACCGGGCCGGCGGGTTGATCGGGCATGCCGGCGTGGTCGTGTTCGACGATTCTGCCGACTTGCTGAAGATGGCACGCTTCGCAATGGAATTCTGCGCGGTGGAAAGCTGCGGCAAGTGCACGCCCTGCCGCATCGGCGCTGTCCGGGGCGTCGAGACCATCGACCGGATCGCGCAAGGGGATGCCGACGCGATCGCGCTGCTGGCCGACCTGTGCGAGACCATGAAGGACGGCTCGCTCTGCGCGCTTGGCGGCTTCACGCCGTTCCCGGTGATGTCGGCGCTGGAACGGTTTCCCGACGATTTCGGGCGCCAAAGGGAGGCTGCGGAATGAGTGGGGCCAAGGACAGTTTCGCCGCCTCCGGCGGCGACCCGCGCCTCTTCGCTGCCGCTCATCGGCGCGGGCGCGCGATCAAACTGGATGTGCGGGATGGAGACGTTGCCGGGGGCGCTGCCCCCGTCGCCTTGCGGCGACTCCCCCGGAGTATTTGCGCCAAGAAGAAGGTGCAGGAGGTTTCACGATGAAAGACCTTGTCATTCCATGGGGCGCCGAGCGTGATTTCGGCACGCCCGCGAAAGTGGGCAAGCCGGTCACGCTGACCATCGACGGCTTCGAGGTGACGGTGCCCGAGGGCACCTCCGTCATGCGGGCCGCATCCGAGGCGGGCTTGCAGATCCCCAAGCTGTGTGCCACCGACAGCGTCGAGGCCTTCGGGTCGTGCCGCCTGTGCGTGGTGGAGGTCGAGGGGCGGCGCGGGACGCCGTCGTCCTGCACCCTGCCGGTGGCCGAGGGCATGGTGGTGCGCACCCAGTCGCAAAAGCTCAAGAAGATCCGCAAGGGGGTGATGGAGCTTTACATCTCCGACCATCCGCTCGATTGCCTGACCTGCGCGGCCAATGGCGATTGCGAATTGCAGGACATGGCCGGCATGGTCGGCCTGCGCGACGTGCGTTACGAGGCGCCGAAAGCGGGCCGTTTCGCCAACCATTTCATCGCCCGCGACACCAGTGGCGAGGCAAACCCCGACTGGCTGCCCAAGGACGACAGCAACCCCTATTTCACCTATGACCCGTCGAAATGTATCGTTTGCAGCCGCTGTGTGCGCGCCTGCGAGGAGGTGCAGGGGACCTTCGCGCTGACGATAGAGGGCCGGGGCTTTGACAGCCGGGTCTCGGCCGGGGCGGCGGGCGACGATTTCATGTCGTCCGATTGCGTCAGCTGCGGCGCCTGCGTGCAGGCCTGCCCGACCGCGACGTTGCAGGAAAGATCCGTCATTGAACTGGGCACGCCGGAACGCGCCGTCATCACCACCTGCGCCTATTGCGGGGTGGGCTGTTCGTTCAAGGCGGAACTCAATGGCGACGAGCTTGTGCGCATGGTGCCTTACAAGAACGGCAAGGCCAATCGCGGGCATTCCTGCGTCAAGGGCCGGTTTGCCTATGGCTATGCCACCCACAAGGACCGGATCCTGAACCCGATGATCCGCGACAGCATCGACGAGCCGTGGAAAGAGGTCAGCTGGGAAGAGGCGCTGGGATTTGCCGCCAGCAGGATGCGCGGCCTGCAAGAGACCTACGGCAAGAAGTCCATCGGTGTCATCACCTCCAGCCGGTGCACCAACGAGGAGACCTTCCTGGTGCAGAAGCTGGCGCGGGCCGTGTTCGAGAACAACAACACCGACACCTGCGCGCGGGTGTGCCATTCGCCCACCGGTTATGGCCTCGGCCAGACCTTCGGTACCTCGGCGGGGACGCAGGATTTCGACAGCGTCGAACATACCGACGTGGTGATCGTGATCGGGGCCAACCCGACCGATGGCCACCCGGTCTTTGCCAGCCGCCTCAAGAAGCGGCTGCGCGCCGGGGCGAAACTGATCGTGATCGACCCGCGCCGGATCGACCTTGTGAAATCGGCGCATATCGAGGCCGCCCATCACCTGCCGCTGCGCCCGGGCACCAACGTTTCTGTCGTGACCTCGCTGGCGCATGTGATCGTGACCGAGGGGCTGATGGATGAGGGGTTCATCCGTGAGCGCTGCGACTGGGAGGAATTCCAGGACTATGCGGCCTTCGTTTCCGACCCGCGCCACAGCCCCGAAGCCAACGAGAGGCTGACCGGCGTCCCGGCGGCGGAGCTGCGCAAGGCGGCGCGCCTTTTTGCCACCGGAGGCAACGGCGCGATCTATTACGGGCTGGGCGTGACGGAACACAGCCAGGGCTCCACCACCGTGATGGGGATCGCCAACCTTGCCATGCTGACCGGCAATATCGGCCGCAAGGGCGTCGGCGTGAACCCGCTGCGCGGGCAGAACAACGTGCAGGGATCCTGCGACATGGGGTCGTTCCCGCATGAACTGCCGGGCTACCGGCATGTCAAGCACGAGGATGTGCGCGAGGTCTTCGAACAGGCCTGGGGGGTGGAGATCGACCCCGAACCCGGCTTGCGCATCCCCAACATGCTGGATGCCGCCGTCGAGGGCACGTTCAAGGGGCTCTATTGCCAGGGTGAGGATATCCTGCAATCGGACCCGGACACCAAGCACGTGGCCGCCGGCCTTGCCGCGATGGACTGCGTCATCGTGCATGACCTGTTCCTGAACGAGACGGCGAATTACGCGCATGTCTTCCTGCCCGGCTCGACCTTCCTGGAAAAGGACGGGACGTTCACCAATGCCGAACGCCGCATCAACCGCGTGCGCAAGGTCATGGCGCCGAAGAACGGCTATGCCGACTGGGAGGTGACGCAGGAACTGGCCAACGCGATGGGGGCGGGCTGGCATTACACCCATCCCGGCCAGATCATGGACGAGATCGCGGCCACGACGCCCTCTTTCGCCGGGGTCAGCTACGAGGTGCTGGAGCAAATGGGATCCGTCCAGTGGCCCTGCAACGCGGATCACCCCGAGGGCACGCCGCTCATGCATGTCGACGGCTTCGTGCGCGGCAAGGGGCGCTTCATCGTCACCGAGTATATCGCCACCGATGAAAAAAGCGGCCCGCGCTTCCCGCTGCTTCTGACCACCGGGCGGATCCTGTCGCAATACAATGTCGGCGCGCAGACGCGGCGCACCGCAAACTCGGCATGGCATGAGGAAGACGTGCTGGAAATACACCCTCACGACGCCGAGAACCGCGGCCTCAAGGATGGCGACTGGGTACGGCTGGCCTCGCGCTCGGGTGAAACGACGCTGCGCGCGAAGGTGACGGACCGGGTCAGCCCCGGCGTGGTCTACACCACCTTCCACCACCCCGACACGCAGGCCAACGTGGTGACCACCGATTACTCGGACTGGGCCACCAATTGCCCCGAATACAAGGTGACTGCGGTGCAGGTCGCACCGTCGAACGGGCCTTCCGAGTGGCAGCAGGGCTACGCCGCACAGGCCGAACGGGCCCGGCGCATCCTGCCGGCGGCGGAGTAGCGCCGTGGCGCGGCCGCTGTCCCGGTCTCTCTCGGGCCTCTCGGTGCAGGGCGGCGGCGGTCTTGCCGTGCGCCGCAACCTGCCCGAGGAGGTGCCGGTCGCGGTGGTCTTCGACGGCACCACGCAGGCGGTGATGATGGCCAGCCCCGGCGACATCGCCGATTTCGCGCATGGGTTTGCGCTGTCGGAGGGCTTTATCGTGCGGCTGGACCAGATCGACAGCTTCGAGGTGGTCGAGCACGGGTCCGGGATCGAGGCGCGCTTCTGGCTGACGGGCGACCGGGCAAAAGCGCTGGACACGCGGCGGCGCCGGATGATGGGTCCTGTGGGCTGCGGCCTGTGCGGTATCGACAGTCTCTCGGAAGCCACCCGCCCGCTGCCGCAAGTGACCGGTGATAGCTTGCGGATCGCAGGCGAAGAGGTGGCCCGCGCCACCGACGCGCTGCGCGCGCGGCAACCGTTGCATGACCAGACCCACGCGGTGCATGCGGCGGGGTTCCTCGTGCCGGGGCAGGGGATCGTGCTGGCGCGCGAGGATGTGGGCCGGCACAACGCGCTCGACAAGCTGATCGGCGCCATGGCGCGGGACGGAATCGACGCGGCCAAAGGCGCTTTCGTTCTGACCAGCCGCGTTTCCGTCGAACTGGTGCAAAAGGCCGCGGTCATCGGCTGCCCGATGCTCATTGCCGTCTCCGCCCCGACGGCGCATGCGCTGCGTCTGGCCGACGCGGCCGGCATCACCGTTGCCGCCTTCGCGCGTGGCGATGGCTTCGATCTTTATTCCCACCCCTCTCGCATCATCACGGAGGGCTACGATGTCCCCTGAGAAAATGGTCACCATGGCCAACCAGATCGCCGGTTTCTTCAAGACCCAACCCGGCGAGGATCAGGCCGAACGCGTTGCGGACCATCTGCGCGATTTCTGGGAGCCGCGCATGCGCGGCCAACTGCGCGCGTATGTCGCCGAGGGCGGTGACGGGCTGGACGATCTGGTGATCGCGGCGGCGCGCAAGATCTAGGGTTCGAAGCCTGACGACAAGCCAGCCGGTGTGTGGCAGGCGGGAACAGGGAAGTCGACCCTGCGAGGCGCAGCGCACGACGGGGCGTGACGTTGACATGGTCCGGGTCTGCCTTGAAGCCACCTTTCGCCTCCCTGTTCCCCGCGCGGAATCAAGTATCCGTCCGGGTCAAGCTGATTTTGGCTGCCAGAGTCTGTTCTCCTTC
>Ga0100398_1000031_pt1 | contig 122849 bp, 137 predicted proteins | sample CryGeymeta201522_FD_81568 | JGI IMG/M metagenome (GOLD analysis project Ga0100398, IMG submission 81568) | Groundwater microbial communities from Crystal Geyser aquifers in Utah, USA - Crystal Geyser metaG 2015-22 | ecosystem: Environmental > Aquatic > Deep subsurface > Groundwater | place...
ATCCCGCGCCCCGCGGGTGACGGGGCGATAGTCGAAGGGCTGGTAGTCGATCTGCGCCGCGGCCACCGCCAGCGCCCCGGCCCAGAAGCGGTCGGCGTGGCCGTCTGTCTCGCCGTCAGCCACCAGACGGCGGATGCCCGTGGCGCCCACCTGGCTCTTGATCGCGTGCAGGTCCGCGCGCAGACGCGGGTCGCCGGCGGGGATGCGGATCCTGCGGTCCTGCATGCGGTCCTTGAGCCCCGTGGCCATGTCGAGCTTCGCGGCCGAGGTGAACATCACCCCGTCGACGCGGCTCTCGCCGTGGGCTCGCTTGGCGTCCTCGACGGGCTTTTCGCCCATGCCGGTCTGGTCCATGGCGCAGCGCACCACACGGTAGCGCGCGAAGACATCCGCCAGCAGGTGATCCTGCTCGGCGAAGGTCGCGCGGCGGCGGACGATAACCTCGCGGGTCCACAGGACATCGCCGACCTGCTCGAGCACCCAGATCACGAAGAGGTCGTTGCGCGCGGCGATATCGACCCCCACGAAACACGGCCCGCCCTGGTAGTGCCCCGGCTCGCCCGCCGCCTCGCTCTCGCAGCCCGAGATGAGCTCGTAATCCAGCCAGCTCGTCGCCTCGTCCATCCACTTGAGCTCGAACTCCTGCGCCCAGGCGTCCTCGTCCGCGATGCCCGCGCGCAGCTCGTCGATATCGACGTCGAGCCCGTCCGCCACGGCCTGGTAGATGTCGACCGTGTGCTTCGACCAGGTGTTGTCCTCGGCCGTCATCAGCTCGTAGAACTTGTTGCCCTTGCCGTTGGGCGTGGAGATGACCCTGATCTTGTGCCCGCCGCGCGCGGCGACCGGAAAGGCCGAGGCCCAGATGCGACGGTTGTCCTGGTGGAAGGCGAACTCGTCGAGCAGCAGGTTGCCGCCGAAGCCGCGGGCCGCGTCGGGGCTGGCCGAGAGCGCGGTGACACGGCTGCCGCCCGGGAAACGGACCTCGTGCGTCTTGTAGCGGGCGTCGAGCTCCGGGGCGTAGAACTCGCCCTCTCCGAACTCCGGCGTGCCCTGCCGGGCGAGCTCGTTATAGGCCGCGTAATACCCTTTTGTGATCGGCTTCAAGGCGTCTTCAAGGGCCTCTTTCGCGGTGGCCTCCGAGCGTGACAGGATGGTCCAGCGCACCTTGCGCCGCTGCATCTCCGCCTGGATGCAGTCGTCGACGATCTCGCCGCAGGAGCCGAAGGTCTTGCCGCCGCGCCGGGTGAACATGCCGATCTTGAAGCGCGCCGTGTCGGATATCCACGCCTTCTGGTAGGGCAGGAAGGTGATGACGGGCCGGGCCATCAGGCGGCCTCGCGGATTGAGATCAGGTAGGGCTTGTCCTTGTGCCATGCGACCAGGCAGCGCATGCCGAGATGCTCAAAGCGCTGGCGCCGGCCGAACAGGAAGGCGAGCGCGGCGGGCCAGAACGGCCCGCGCCGCCAGTTGTGATCGCCGACCAGGACGACCGCGCCATAGGCAAGATCGATTGCCGGCTTCATCACGCCACCCCGACCAGCAGAGCGGCCACCAGGAGCCAGACGCCGGCCGCGGCACCAATCAGCAGGTGGATGTACCGCCAGAACACCCCGGCTCGGTCAGCCACGCAAATGCCCGCGATCAAAAACCCCGCCGCCGGCAGCAAGGCCAGCACCCCCGCTGCGATGATATGCAAAACCCAGTCCAGCATGATATGTCTCCTGTCAGCCGAAGCCCATGATTTCGCGCGCCTTTGCCGCGGCCGCCTCGTCGATCGCGCCGTCAGCCACCGCCTCGTCGAGCCGCGCCGACTGCGCGTCACGCTCGGCCTTCAGGATACCGTCGCGCAGCGAGGTGGAGCGGATCAGGTTGTTGAGCGCCGTGGTCAGGTCCTTCATGCCGCGCGGGTCGGGCATCGCGTCCGGGTCGGCCATCATCATCTGCAACCGCCACTGGATCGTGGTCAGCTGCTGGAACAGCGCCGAGGTCACGTCGACCTCTTCCTTGAGGCTCGCCTCTTCGAGGAAGGTGCGGATTTCCTCCTGCGCCTGATCCTGCATCCGCGCGTAGTCGCGGAACTCCTGGCCGTAGGCGTGCAGCGCGGACTTGCCGACGCGCAACTCGAGCCCGGCCTCCTCGAGGCGGAAGTTCAACGCCTCGGCCAGCTCCTCGTAGCCGGCGAACCCCCGTGCGCGCAGCTCCTCCTGGAGCCACCCGCGCAGCTCCGGTGGCAGCAGGTCGATCTTGCGGGGTTGCGGCATGGATCAGCTCCTCGGGCGAGGGCGAGGGCGCTGGATGTCGGGATGGCTCGACGCGCCGCGCGCGATCTCCACGCCGTCGCCGGTCGCGGTGACCACCACGAAATCGGCGCGATCGTCGTAATCGACGAAGCCGTTCTCGCGCAGCCAGGCGAGTTCGGTGATCACCTGGCTCCGGGTCGAGGTGACGCCGAGGCCGGCCAGGACATCCGTCAGGATTGCCGCGTTCGAGGTGTACTCCGCGCATTGCTCCAGGTGTCGCAAAATGGCGAGGCGGCGATGACGCCGCAGTGTTTCTGAATAACTGCTCATTTGTTTCTGCCCCCTTCGAGAAGGTGATCCTCGTGCCGCGTCACGACTCGCTCGAGCCGGGCGAGGATTTCATTCTGTCCGCTCATCGACGCCGACATGGCGTTCATCGACCCGGCCATCTCCGTGAGCCTGAGCTCCAGCCGGTGCGTCTCGTCGCGGCCCGGCATGTCATGGACGGTCTGCTCGAGGCGGGCGATCCGCGCCTCCTGGCTGTCCATGCGCTTCGAGCCCTCGTGCAGCCGGCCGTCGACATCCTTGCGGCGCGTGCGCGCCCAGGCGAACACGATGGCCGCGATCGACAGCACGAAACTCGCAAACTTGAGGCCGATATCGATCACGTCCGCCGTCATGTCGCGCCCCCGCATCCGGCATCGAGGCCGCGCAAGAGCCGGGCGCCCGTCTCGATTGCCGCCTCGTCGTCGGAGACCGCCAGCGCCCGCGCATGGGCGCGGGCCAGCGGGTCCAGTCCGGAACAGATGGCCTCACCGCTCGGTCTCACCGCCGGCTCCGTAGCGCTGCAGCCAGCGGCGATCATCATCAGCGCCATCAGTGCCGCTTGTCGCATCGTCAATCCTTTCGCGTGTCTCCTGGTAATCCTCCGCCGCCTGCGCCTCGATCTCCCGCTCGGTTTCGCGGCGCCCCTTCCGGCGCGACCGGGCCAGCAACGCAAGGAGCGCCCCCACCGCGGCGGCAATGCCGATGAGGATTTCAACGATCCCGCTCATGCCAGCACCCTCCGGAACACCAGCCGGAAACGCGGCGCCCGGCGCTCCAGCCAGGCCCAGAGCCCGAACAGCGCCGGCATGACCGCTACGGCGAAGTCGAGCAGCTGGCGCTCGCCGGTAAAGCCGAGGCGCTCGATCCAGCCGGCGACGTCGATGCCCGCCGCCTGGGCGAGCACCGTGACGATCAGCAGGACCTGGGCATAAAAGCTCCGCGCGTGCCAGGCGGGGAGCTCGGGGGCATTCTCGCTCATTCCGGCGGCTCCTTGAGATAGTTCTCCACGACCCAGCCCTCGGCGCCGCCGAAGGCCACCTTCACCCAGCGGCGCCCGGAGAAGCTGCCCGCCTTGATCACCGGCACCAGGGTGCCGTCGGGGATGCGGTCGATGATATTGGGGTTGAAGCTCGGCCAGCGGCGCATGTTGAGCGGGTCGCCGCGGGTGTCGACCTGCATCAGCTCGTCGCTGTCGATGTCGTCGGCGGCGGCGTCGGCCTGCCACTCGGCGGGCTCCTCGCGGCCGAGAATGCGGGCGCGGACATGGGACAGGGGAAACAGCGGGTTGGTGTCGACCTTGCGGCCGGGCGAGACGTACCAGTGGGTGACGATATCCTCGAGCGTGTCGCAGCCGTCGAAGAGCGCCTCCAGCAGCCGCAGGACGGCCTCGATCTGCTCTTCGGGGTAGGCCATCCAGAACCCGTGACCATGCGCCTCGGTGCGCAGCTCCTGGATGCGGTAGGTGTCGATGTCGAACTCTTCGCCATACCAGGCGCGCGCAAGGCCGCCGGGCGCGGCCTCCATGCGACCGGGATTGACGATCTCGATGCCCACCGAAAAGGCGTTGACGTGATCGCGCCCATGGTAGTGCGAGCGCCCTGCGTGGTTGGCGCGCACGCCCACGGGCACCTGCTGGGTGATCGTGCCGTCGCGCTCCACCACGAAGTGCACCGACACCTTGCGCGCATTGTCGGCCAGGTAACTGGCCGCCGCGCCCGGCGTCAGTCGGCTGGCGGTGTCGTGAAGCACCACGACGGTGGGGGTGATCTGCCCTCCGGCCCAGCGCGCCTCCGTAAAGGAAACGCTCTCGACCCGGCCATTCTTGAGCTGCATGCGCGCCTCCGGGTTTTGCAACCCCACACTGGCATGCGGCGGCCCGGCAATTCAGTCTCGAAAGTATTCAGGGGGAGGGGTGTTGGGCCGGCGTGGCGCTGCCCTGCAAGGTTGCAGGTCGCGGCTCAGCTGTCAAAGGGCAGTTCCATCTGCCCGTTGTCGCGGTCGATCTGGGCGCGGTAGTTGGACACGGTGCGGATGTGCAGGTCGCAGGCGAGCGCGACCTCTTGGAGCGAGTGCCCCTTGCGCAGCATCCGCATCGCGCGCGCCCGGCGCGCGCCCACGCCGCGGGCGCCCGCCGTGGGCAGCGTCAGCTTACCGGGTCCGAATGTGTCGATCATCGCCTGCGCCTCCGTCTCTCCCACGAGGCGGGCCAGCATGGACCCCTCGGCGCGAACGGGTATCGAGATTTGCGTGCCGCCCCGCGCCTCGAGAAGACGCAGGGCGGCGGTCTCGCCGATCACCTCGGCGATCTCGGCGGCGACGGCGGGAAGGAAATCACCCATCGTGCGCCCCCCTTGGTCGGCGGCGCGGCGTCCGGTGGCTGGGCTTGTGGCTGGGCACGACGGTGGTGACCACCTGGCCGCGCAGCTTGTAGGTGAAGCCACCGACGCGCACGCCGCAGGCGCCGGGGTGCACCATGGCGCGATCGACCTTGCGGCCGACCTCGCAGCGATGCGCCTCGACGTCGATCCGCAGGACCCGCTCCAGGTAGCGCAGCAGCGCATGATCGGAGACTTCGGCGACCGGCTTTTTCATCGGCCGCGCTCCTGCTCGTCCACCTCGATGCCGGCGCGCTTGCACCAGTCGAGAAGCGCCTGGATCATCGTGTCGATCTTTTCCCAGTCGCGCAGCATGTCGATGTCGGCCGGCACCGAGCCCCAGGCATCTCCGAAACGACGGCGGATGAAGGCGTTGAGCCCGGCACGGCCGGGCTGCTTGAGCTCGCCCGCGTCGCCCAGCAGCCGCCAGAGCACATGCACCAGGCGCAGGTCGGCGCGCGGCGCGCGCGGGTGGCGGACCCGCCCCGACGCCGGATCGAACCCCGACGCCTTGAGACGATCCACCACCAGCCGCAGATCGGCCTCGGTCATGTCCCGCATGCTGGCCTTGCCCGTCGCGGCCTGCTGGAGATCGCGGCGCGCGTCCGCGTCGAGGCCCAGCTCGCGGCACCCGACATGGATCAGCTTTTGAAGGTCGCGCGCGCCCATGTCATGCCCCTCCCGGGGTCAAGTCATTACGAAGCCTGTCGATAAGATCACGCGCTTTCGGCCCATCCCATTCGCCAAGGATGGCTTTGCAGAGGTTTTGCCGCTGCACCCCGTTTGCACGCGCCCAGCTACCGAGCGACTGGCCGCGCAACACGAGGACTGCACGCACGGCCCGCATCAATTCCGGCGAGGGGTCGTGCGACAGATCCACAATGTTGGCCTGCATGATCAGTCCTCCCTGTCCGTGTGCGCCCGCTCCAGCGCCACCTGCGCCAGCGCAGCGCGGGTCATTGCGCGCTGCAGCTCGTCCATGCCGATGGCGAAAACCCGCCCCGAGGCGAGGCGCAGCTCCAGCCGCGCGTCGTCCACCAGCTTCACCCGTCCGGCCACCCGGGGTCCGGGCGCGCGACGCCCCCCCTGTCGCGGACCGGCAGCTCTATGATCGCGATCTGGTCGGTCATGGCTCACACCCTCGCCAGGTCGAGAACGACCGGCTCCCATGCCGCCTCGGCGTGATCGCGCATGTAGCAGCGCACATAGGTTTTCGACCCGACCACCCGCATCGCGTCGCGGATCGCCGACATGGCGCGCTGCCAGCGCGCGTCGCCGATCTCCAGGCGCAGGAGCATGAAGATTTCCGAGCGGTTGATCTGACCTTCCTTGTCGGTGTTGAAGGCGCGGGTGACGATGGCGCGGATTTCCGGGCGGGCATCGGCCGCCCACTCGTTGAGGCACTCGTCGATCAGCGACTTGGCGATCTGCAACTCCGGCCCGAAGTCGATCCGGTCGGCCACGGCGATCTGCACCTTGAAGCAGCCGTCATAGGACATCAGCGTCTTGTTGCCCTTCGCGCCGCCCAGCGTGAGCTCGTATTCCTGGGCGAGCAGCGCCTCCAGGTCGCCGACATCCTCGAAGACATGCGCCTTGAAGCGCTGCATCTGCTCGCTGAGCGCCTTGGCGTAGGCGACGATCTTGCGCACCGTCTCGTCCTGCAGCTGATCCTGCGGCTTGACGACCTCGACCGGCACGAGCGCGCCCTTGGCGTCGCGCATGTAGGTCTTGCCATCCATCTCGATCCTGCCCGACTGGATCGGGGCTGGGGTGTGTTCCGTCATTGGTCATCTCCCGTTGAAGAGGGGGTTGAAGGGGCGGCGTCCGCCCCGTTGTGAAGGTCCTCGGCCGAGGGCAGCGCGCCGGACAGGACCAGCAGGCAGGCCATCGCGTCTATCTCTTCCATCGTGCAGAGCGTCGTGCCGCGCGACCCCAGCAGGTCGATCTTGTGGACCGCCTTCGCCGCCAGGCGCAGCATCTCGCCTTCGGTAAATCGCTCAGCCATCGGCGCCTCCATCGTCGAGAACCGCGTCGACCAGCTCGTCGCGCGTGATTGCCAACAGCAGCGCGCCGGCGAGCTCGGAGATCGACACGCCGCGCGCGGCGGCGTGCGGGGCGAGCGCCTCGCGCAGCCCGGCGGGCGGGTCGCAGATCACGAAGCGGGTCCGCCCGATGCGTCCCGGCCCGGTCGGAAAGTTCGGAATATCGGCCCCCTTGCGCCGCTCGTAGCTCAGCAGGCAGGACACGGTGTTCGCATCCAGCCCCATGCGGGCCGCGATCTCGCGCGGGGGGTTGCCCTGCCGCGCCAGCGCGATGATCTCGTCGCGCTCAGCCATCGGTGCCGCCATCGCCGCCTCCCTTGTTGATCGGGCAGCGGTTGCAGGCCCGGAACATGGTCACGTTGCGGGTGTTCGCATTCGACAGCTTGCGCGATTTCGCGCGCCAGTGCCGGCACTGGTCCAGCGGCATCACACCCATGGCCGGGCAATCGACGGTCTGCGCCTCGAACGCCCCGCGATAGAGGTCCTCGACCCGCGCCATGTCGCCCGGATACTTGCCCGCGATCACGTTCGAGATCAGCGCCGCGGACACGCCCATGCGCCTGGCCACGCGGTTCTGACTGGTCTCCGCGCAGGCGCGCGCCAGCCCCTCGACCCAGTCGGGAATGTCGCTGCCATAGGCCGCGCGGGCGCGCTCGATCGGTGTCACCTGGTTCATGCGACACCTCCGGCGATGTAGGCGTACTCGCCGCGATTGTCGTCCCAGACCGCGCGCACCCGCTTCTCGCGGGGCGGGCGTGGGCCGGTGTCGCGCACCAGCCGGTAGACGGCCAGCCGCCCCCTGGGGCGCGCCTTGCGCTCGACCCGCAGATAGCCGGCATTGGCCAGCATCCGGCAGTAGTCGCGCGCAGCCCCTTCGGAGACGGGCACGCTGCTGGTGTTGGCATGCATCGCGACGTCGCGATAGGTGAACGATCCCAGTCCGCGAATGGCGCGCCACATGTTGCCCTGCGGCGTGGCGGCACGCACCCGGCGCGCGCCCTTCGCGCAAGAGGTGTCGGCCTCGTCTGTCACCTCGAACACGATGCGCGCGCCCAGGGCATCGGGGCGCCGGCACAGGCTGCCACGCGCCTCCCACGCGCGCACCAGCGCGGTGGCCGCGTCGCGCGAGATGTCCGCCGCCTCGGCCAGGTCCTTGTAGGTGAAGGCGCCCATCGCCTGCGCGTGACACCAGGCGCGCTCGCGCACGGCGGCGTCTTTCGGGCTGCGGTCCTGCGTCATGCCGAGATCCTCCGTGCGTCGGGCGTGATGCCGGTGAAGAACTCGCGCCGCCCCCAGTCCTCGAGCGTCAGGCGGTCGAGGTTCCGGGTCGCGGCGATCTCGCGGGCAAGCTCGAGGTTCTCCACGATCCGCCGCGCCGAGCCGCCCGAGGCCCTGCGCATCCTGGCCAGCAGCGGCTCGTCGATCTCGACCTCGGGGCAGCGGATGCGGCGCAGCAGGTCGAAGTCGTCATCGTCCGCGGGCTCGGCGGCGACCCAGCTCAGGATGCGGCCATGCACGCGCTCCCACTTGCGCAGCTTCTGCGGCAGGAGCTCCTCGCCGATCAGGATGACGGGCACGAAGGAGCTCTCGTAGATGTCGCGCACGATCTCGATCATGCCCTTCTTGACCAGGAAGTCGGCCTCGTCGATCAGCAGCGGCACGCCGTCGCGGGCGAGCACCTCCGCGATCTGGTCGACCATGTCCCCGATCACCTTCGCGGGGTGCACGCCCAGCTCGGCGAGGATCGCCTGGCAGAGCTTCTTCTGGGTCCAGACCGACTTGACCTGGACGACGCATGCCTGCTCCTCGTTGGCCACGTAGACGCTGGCGGTCGTCTTCCCCAGCCCCGACGGGCCGTAGAAGCAGCCCATCCCGGGCAGTCCGTGGCCGCGGTTTTCCAGCCGGCGCATGAGCGTCAGAAACGCGGTCACGTTCCGCATCGGCGCCAATGTATTGTATAAGGCTCTTGTCTCTGCCATGTTCACCTCGCTTGTGTTAAGCACCGGCGCGGTCGGGCTGGCGGGCCCGCCGCGCCACCTCTCACCCCAGCATGTCGGGATGCTTCCTCAGCACATCGCGCTGCGCGATGTACTCGGCCGTCGACTGGTAGCTTTTCAGCCAGGCGGCCTGTTCGTCTCCGATCTCCTCGCCGCGCCCCAGGCGCGCCTCCAGCTCGATCGCGGCCCGAAAGCGCGACCGCTCGGTCTCGGCGCGCGGCCGGGTCTCCTCGGCCTGCCGCCGCTTCGCCTCGAAATCCGCCACCACGGCCTGGTGCGCGGCGTCCTCCTCGGGGCTGCGCTCGCGCGGCTTGAGGGCGTTCGCCGGCGCCGCCTTGCGCTCGAAGACCGGGCGGACAACCTGCGCCTCGACCGCCGGCGCCTCGCCGGTGGGCCGGGCGGCGTCCAGGTAGCCGCCGATCTCCGTGGCGCGCATCCGCTGCAGCGCATCGGCCGCGGCGCGCTCCTTCTTGACGAAGTGGCGCTTGGCGGCGGCATGGTTGCGCGCATCCTCCAGGCTGAAGAAGCCGCCCTTCTCGATGCACTCGGCATGGCCGATATAGGCGCTGTCGAGGCTGTAGAGGTGCAGCCCGGCATGCAGATCGGCAGGGTCGAACCGCGCGACAACGCGGCGCCCGGCGATCTGGTGCATCCAGGGCGCCCAGTACTTGTTCTCCATGAGCTTGATCTCGCCGTTGCGGCTGTTCGCGTGCAGACCCTCCGCCCCCATCAGCCAGAGCCGGCGCTGCTCCTCGGTCGCCTTGCGGATCGGCGCGGTCGCGTAGCTGTCCTCGAAGGTCTCCAGCAGGCTCCGCCCCTGGGTGGTCTGGCCGCGCCGCCCGGGGCGCGCGTTGTGCTCCTCGATCCCCTCGGCCAGCACCGCGAGGAAGTCCTCGAGCGGGATCGCGCGGTTGCCGTAGTTCTCCGGCTTCGCGTCGGGCCGGTTGCCGGTATAGGCCCCGGCGAGGCGCGGATCCTTGGAGATGTCGTCGCAGAAGTCGCGGAAGGCGCGCTCGATCGGCTTGGACTGCCCGCTATAGGGCGTGGCCCAATGGACCTCGCAGCCCAGCGTCTTGAGGATGCCGGGGATGTCGTCGTCCTTGACCTTGAAGCGATAGCGCGTCGGCACCTGCCCGGTGAGGAACTTGTTGGCGAACTCGCGACCGTTATCGAGGAGGATGTGCTCGGGGATGCCGAAGCGCTCGATCATGTCGCCCAGCGCGAGGCTCACGCCGACCTTGTTCGGCGTCCGGTCGACGCGCCAGCTCACGATGCGCCCCGAATAGATATCCTGGAACGCGACCAGCTGAGGCCGGACGATCTCGCACTCATTGTCGCCCTCGTAGCGCGGCCAGCGCACGAAGACGTCGACGCGATGATAGTCAGCGTTGACCGCCTCCATGGCGTGCAGCGCGGTGCGGTCCCTGATCTGCGACGGGTAGAGCCGCTTGAGCGCCTCGACGCCCTGGCGGCAGAGCACGATCGTGGTTTCGGGAACCTCCGCATCCAGCCGGCGGCGCATGGTGCGCTCGGGCAGCGTGGCCCAGCCTTCTGATTTCGCGATGCGCACCGCGCGGCGGTAGCACGCCGAGAAGCTCGGCTGCTCGAGGCGCAGGTAATCGGCCTTGAGCACTTCCCAGAACTCCGGGTCGCACTCGGCCGATGTCTCGCCGCGCGCGGCCGTGCCGTGGCGGGGCGCCAGGTGGGGCAGCCGGTCGTCGCTGCGCACCCCCTCGATCCGACCCAGCCAGTTCCAGACCGTGCGCGCGCTGCAGCCGAACTGGCGCGCCACCTGGTGGCAGGCCAGATCGCGCGTCATGCCGCCGCGCTCCAGCGCCTCCACCGTCTGCACGGCATCCAGGGCGCGCTGCGCCTTCTGCTTCTGGCGCTCGGACAGGCGCTCGAACCGCGCCCAGAGCGCGTCGCGGCCCACGGGCGCCGGTGCGGGCGCCCCGGCCTTCGGGGTCGATTGCGCCAGCAGCGCCTGCTGCGCCCGGCTCGGCAGCAGTGTCCAGTGATACTCCCACCCGCCGCCGCGGCTCTTGCGCCGCCGCGCCGCACCCGGCGCCTGCCGCCACCCCTGCCGCTTGGCGGTCAGCTCGACGCCCTGCCGGCTAGCGGGAAGGTCCGGCAGCGCGGCCTCGGCCAACTCGGCGGCGGTCCACCATTCGCGATCGGGGTGGCGCTCACTCATCGCGATCCCACCCCATCTGCTCGATATCCCCCGACATGTGATCGAGGAACCGGCGGCGCGCCGCCATCGGCGCGCGCGTCCATGCCTTCATCAACCCTTGAAACCCCTCTTCAACGGGGTCCGCGGCGGGCGCGTCCATGTCGCCCTGGCGGTATGCCTTGCGGGCCTCCGCCGCCTTCTTCGCGCGGCCCGTGCCGAGCGCCTCGCACACGAAATACCGCTCGGCCGGCTCGCCGATCTTCGCGATGTGCTGCAGGTCGCTCATCTGTACCGGCTGCGGCGCGGCGCGCAGAAGCCGGATATCCTTCGGATCGAGCGCGGTGCCCACCGCCAGCAGCCGGTATACCTTGCGCTCGGAGACGCCGAGCTTCTCGGCGGTGGCGGCGGCAAAGCTGCTAACTGACACATTGTCAGTTAGCTGATCGTGGCGCGCTTTCCCGCCAGCATATCCCCGCTTCGCCTCCGGGTGGATATCCTCGTAGATGCGCTTGCGGTGCGCGAGAAAAACAGCCGTGTCGAGGATCGTCAGCTCGCCGCCGGCAATGTTGTCGTCGATCTCCATGAGCTCGGCCCAGGCATCCGTGCACTCGAACACCTTGGCCGGAACCGGGCGTTCCAGTCGCCGGCATGCCTCCAGCCGGTGCGCGCCCGCCACCAGCCGCAGCGCGCCCGACCGCTTGACGCGGCGCACGATGATCTCGTCCTTGACGATGCCGAGCTCGGTGATCGACGCCATCAGGCTCTCCACCGCGGCGTCGGACACGTCGCGCTTGCGCGCCTGCATCTCGATCTCGGCGGGGTCCAGCTCTCGGGTTTCGATCAATCGCGGCTCGCTCATGCGTCCCTCGGCTCCTTCGTCATCGTGTATCGGCAGATCAGCCGGTCCTTGCGCCGCTCGCGCGTGCAGGTGATCTCCGCACCGTGCTGGCGCAGCTCGGCGATGCAGCTGTTCACCGCGCACACCCCGGCCGCGCGCACGATCTGGCGCGTCGTGTGCGGCCGCCCGTCTTTCAGGACGGCGAGCACGCGCTGCAGGCGCGGGGAGGTGAGCGGCGCGGCATGCATCACGGCACCATCTGCGGGTCGACACCGCCCGCGACCTGGCGGCAATGGTTGCACATGCGGTGGCCCGGCCCGGTCGACAGGAACTGCGCGCCGCAGCGCAGGCAGTCGCGCAGGCGGCGCTGGCGCTCGGCCACCAGCCGGTCGCGCTTGGTCTCCGCCAGGTGCCGGGTCGACACCTCCGGCGTTACGGGCTTGCTGCCCTCGAACACGGCCCAGCCATAGCCGTGCTTGCGCACCTCCAGGATCATCGCAGCACCTCCGGCAGCCAGAGCGCCGCGAAGAGCAAGATGAAGAGCGACGCCGCGCCGAGCGCATCGCCCAGCAGGCTGTTGTCGAGATACCGGGCCACGCGCCGGAAGAAGCCGCCCCGGCCGCGGGGCTCCGTGAGTGGTGGCGTGCGGCCGGGGCGTTCCCTACCATCGGAAGCGCCAACAACCAGATGGAGGGAATTCCTGATGCCTAACGAAGAACGCTTGCACAACATCCTGGCCACCGATCTGAAGCACCCGCTCCGGGCCTTCTGGCGGTCCGAGCTGTATGATGAGCTCGTCGCGCTCGAAGCGGCGGTGCTTCCGGGGCACGAGATACCCAGGCGCGAGCCCGACATCGGAGAGGATGAGTGGCGCGCCTTCATGACGGATTTCCTCGCCCTGATACCGGAGCGCGAAACCGATATTGCGGCTGCGGACCTCCCGATACTGACCGGATCACTCGGCGCCAGAGCGCTTCACTGGCGCATAGCGCAAGGTTTATCTGTTCTCGGGAACAGGCTGCCTCAGCGGATACCGGACCCCGGCGCCCCAGACATTCTTCCATCTCCCGAAGTTCTCGCTCCGATGCAGCTTCGAGCCAGGCTCGAGCTTCTCCTGGCGACCGGAAGCATTCCCATGCTCTGGCTGCGCCGGATTGACCTTCCACAACGCAAGCCCCCGCGGGAGCGCCCTCAGCGTCCTGACTGACAGCCTGCACGCCTTCGGCGGTGTCGAAATCCTTGATGCCCATCATCCGCACTCCTGTTCGAATTGGCGGCGCAGGATGCGGCTGCTGGCGGCGGTAGCCTCCTCGGCCAGCCGGCTCAGCGCGCCGATGCAGCGCCCGTCCTCCACGTCGCGCACCAGCAGGATCGCCAGCTTGACGCGATCGGCCTGCGGAATGCGCGTGATGTCTTCGGCCACACCGGGCGCATCCAGCGCCCCGGGCAGCCCCTGTTCGGGGTGGGTCATGCGGTATCCTCCGGGTTGGGGGTGGGGTGGATCATGCGGCGTCCTCCGATTTGCCGGAGGGACGCGGAATGTCGGCGGGCCATTCGAGGTCGCACGGCCAGTGCTCGTCGAACCATGCCAAGACACGATCTGCGCGCCGCATTGTGCACCCAGCGGCGCCTTTCAGGCTGCCCAAAAACTTCCCATCGCCCGCCGCGTAGGTTGAGACGGTGGATAGCTTCAATCCACAGTGCTGCCCGTATGCCTCGCCAAGCCTGATCAGCATTGTTTTGTTCACGGCTCACCTCAATCCGTAACCTTACCGATAGTTAAGACGGTAGAATTACCGATAGTTAAGGCGCGCAAAGTTCGGTAAATTCACCGAATCATGGAGCGTGCCGAAAAAGCTTTTGCGGATATCGTCGCCGAGCGCTTAGAGCAGCTCGGTAAGCGGGCGTATGCCGTTGAAAAGGATTATGATTTACCACCCGACGCCATCCGAAACGTCCTCAGGGGGGCGAAGAAGGCAGGGACACCCCTGAACCGTGCCAGGCAGATTTGCGATGCGTTGGGGTTGGAGTTCTATATCGGCCCGCCCCGCGAAGAGGGGCGCCTCTACACCACCGAGATCAACGGCGAGGAGTTCGCCTCGATACCGCGATATGACGCGCAGCTCGCCGCCGGTGGTGGTGCCTTCAACGATGAGGGCGAGCCAATCTCCACCCTCGCGTTCCGTCGCGACTGGCTGGCGCGCAGCGGCATCTCGCCCGCGTCGGCCTATATCCTCTCCGTGCGCGGGGACAGCATGCGCCCGACGCTCTACGACGCCGACCTGGTGATGATCGACACGCGCCGAAAGCAGGTCCGCAACCGGCGCATCTACGCCTTCGTCGATCGCGACGGCGAGGCCCGCGTCAAGCGCCTCGAGGCAATACCGGGGCGCATGATCCTCCTGCTCTCCGACAACCCTGACCACGAGACCGAATTGCGCGAGGGCCCCGACATGGATAGCCTGCAGCTGCTGGGAGAGGTCGTCTGGTCCGCCCACACCTGGCTCGACCAGGTCCACACAAAAACTCCGGAGGCATCATGATCCGAAAATCACTTCTAATCCTTTTCGCAGCAGCGCTTCCTACTTCTGCCGGCGCTCAGGCTGTCGAGCTTCTTGATTGCATCCGAGATCGCTTCACGACTTCAAATGTTGAGGTTGAGGTTGTGGAGGGGGCGATCGACGTAACCTTCGATGTGACAAACAACCTCGCCTATCCGGTCGGCGGCGCTCATGTGATGATCTCGGCTACTTACCCCGGCCGCCCCACGCCGCTCGCACGCTGGGGGAGCCAGTCGCTACTCACCATTCCCGGCAGCCTCCTACCAGGCGAGAGTATGACCGCCGAGACCTACATGCATATTGAGCCAAGAGTGCAGGCCATGATCGATGATCCTGGTGAATTATCGGCGCTCATTGAGGTTGAGAGTATAGCGAATGGCGACCTTGTAAGCGTTCGCGATGGCCTTTGGGTGAGTAGCTGGACAGAGGGACCTTCCGGAGACGGCTGTTCCTAAGGGCGAACTCACCAGCGCAGTCGCCCGAAATTGGTTCCATGTTCCGTGCGGCCTTCAATCAAAGGGCCACTTTTCTAACGCTCTGTTTTAACTATTATAATCACCAAGGTGGAACCCCGCCACCAAGGTGGAACCCCGGTTCCATGTTCCACGCCCGCCGCTCGCCGTGAAACCTGCGTATCAAGGCACCTTTGCCGCGCGTTTTATCGCGTATTAAACGGCACTTAGGTGGTCTGCGGTCAGATGCCGACTCAGTGCGTCCATGGCCCACCTGCTTCGGCACACAAGGCAGCTTTCCGCGCCTCTCTGCAACTTCTCGCGTGTTCGTTTGTCCGCAAGCGCATCCGTCGTAAAGCCCTGTTTTTGCGGGCGCATCCGCCTTCATCCGGCATCCTCCGCCCTCTTCCGTCTTTCTGAAAGAATACGTGTCAACGCACACCCGCGCGACGGCGTGGTGCTGGATGTGCTGGCTTGCGGCGTCTGCCGATCCGATTGGCATGTCTGGGTCGGATCCGACCCGGATGTGCATTTCCCGCAAATCCCCGGCCATGAATTCTGTGGCATCGTGCGCGCCGTGGGCCGCGACGTGACCCGCTGGCGCGTGGGCGACCGGGTGATCGCGCCCTTCATCCTTGCCTGCGGCACCTGCCCCGATTGTCATGCCGGTCACCAGACCGTGTGTGCGATGCAGATCGTGCCCGGCTTCACCGCGCCCGGCGCCTTTGCCGAACGGATCGCGGTGCCGCGCGCCGATGCCAACCTGACGCGCCTGCCCGAGGGCATGGACCCCGCGCTTGCCGCCGCGCTTGGCTGCCGGGTGACGACGGCGTGGCACGCGCTGACCGGGCGCGCGGCGCTGGCGCCCGGCGAGTGGCTGGCCGTCTGGGGCGGTGGCGGCGTCGGCCTTGCCGCGGCGCTGATCGGCAAGGCGCTTGGTGCGCGGGTGGTGGTGGTCGACGTGGTGCAAGACAAGCTGGACCACGCGAAAAGCCTCGGCATCGACGCGGGCGTGAACGCCGGCGAGGGCGACGCGGTGGCGGCGGTGCGCGAGATCACCGGCGGCGGCGCGCATCTGGCGGTGGAGGCGCTGGGGATCGAGGCGACCACGATCAACGCCATGAAAAGCCTGCGAAAACTGGGCCGCATGGTGCAGGTCGGCATGCCCGCCGGGAACCATGCCAGCATGACCCTGCCCTGGGACGTGGTTTATTCGGGGCAACTGGCCATCTTCGGCACGCGCGGCATGCCGGCGTGGCGCTACCCGTCGCTGCTGTCGCTGATCGAGGGCGGCGGGCTGGACCTTGCGCCGATGATCGCGCGCCGGGTGGCGCTATCGGATGCAACGGCGGAGCTTGCGGCCTTCGACGGGCCAGCGCCGCCGGGGATTGCCGTCATCACCGATTTCACCGGTTGAGGGGCTTTGCCCTGACCGCAGGATAGGCTAGATCGCGCGAAAGCGCCTCCGCATCGAAGGATCACTGCCATGAAAGCCGCCGTCATCGTTTTTCCCGGGTCCAATTGCGACCGCGACCTTGCGGTGGCCTTCCGCAACGCGGGCTTCGAGGTCGATTTGGTGTGGCACAAGGATAGCGATCTGCCCGAAGGCGTCGATATCGTCGCCATCCCCGGCGGCTTTTCCTTTGGCGATTACCTGCGCTGCGGGGCGATCGCGGGCCGCTCGCCGGTGATGAAAGGCGTCGCTGCGCATGTGCAGCGGGGCGGTTATGCGCTTGGCATCTGCAACGGCTTTCAGGTGCTGTGCGAAACCGGGCTGCTGCCCGGCGCGCTGATGCGCAACGCGGGGCTCAAGTTCATCTGCAAGCCGCAGACCCTGCGCGTCGAAACCGTCGCGAGCGCCTTCACCGGGGGCTACGCAGACGGGCAGGAGATCACCGTTCCGCTGGCCCACCATGACGGCAACTACATCATCGAGCCAGCGGGGCTGGTGGCGCTGAAGGATGCGGACCGGGTCGCCTTTCGCTATGTCGGCAATCCCAACGGATCGGTCGATGACATCGCCGGAATTCTGTCGCAAAACCGCCGGGTGCTGGGAATGATGCCGCACCCGGAACGGGCGATCGACCCGGCCCATGGCGGCGCCGACGGCTGGGCGATGTTCACAGGGTTGTGTGACGCGCTTGTCGCCGCGTGACGGGCTTGTGGGCCATCGGCTATCCCCCTAAAATCACTGCATGAACAGGATGACGCGACCCGACCTTGTCCTGCGCTTGCCGCAGGGGCGCCGTGCATGGGCGCTGCGCGGCCTTCTGGTGCTGTTCCTTCTGGTCGCGGGGGTCGTCGTCTGGGTGTCCAACATCTGGCTGACAGACCGCTTCACGGAAACCACCCGCAACCGGGCGGAGCTGCGGCTGGCGCTCTATTCCGGGTCCATCATGTCGGAGCTTCAGCGCAACTCGGTGGTGCCGCTTCTGCTGGCCCGCGACCCGACGCTGGCGAGCGCCCTGTCGACGCAGGACTATTCCCAGACCTCGCAGCGGCTGATGTCCTACCGCGAGGAAATCGGCGCCGCCTCGATCGTGCTGCTGGACCGCGACGGACGGGTGGTGGCCACGACCGACCGCTTTGCCATCGGCGAGTCGCACGCGGACAAGGCTTATTTCGCTGATGCGCTGGGCACCAACGGCACGATTTTCACCACCTCGGAGCTGGACACCGGCGCCTTCGATTTCACCTTCTCGCGTCGCATCGACGATGACGCCCTGACGCTTGGCGTGATCCTTGTCCGGGTTGATCTGACCCGGCTGACGGACCGATGGCGCGGCACCTCCGAGGCGGTCTTCGTCGCTAATTCCGAGGGCCGCATCATCCTGTCGACAGAACCGCGCTGGCGCGGCCACAGCGAGGCCGAGGCGGTCGCCGTGCAATCGCCCGACAGCGCCATCGACCGCGCCATCGAGGCGGCGGGCGACTGGGCCTTCACCACTCCCAACCCCTATTTCGGCAGCGCGGCCACCCTGCGGCTCGAAAGCCGGATCCCGTTCCGGGGCTGGTCGCTGGTCTCCTACAGCGCCTACGATTCCGTGCGCGAACGGGTGAACGGTTTGCTGGCGCTCGAAATCATGGGATTCGCGCTGTTGCTGGCGGGCGCGTTCTACGTGCTGAGCCGCCGGGCGAGGCTGCAATCGGTGATCTTCCAGCGTGAATCGGCGGAGCTTCGCCGCCTGAACGACCGTTTGCAGCGGGAAATCGCCGAGCGTCAGAAGGCCGAAAAGAACCTGCAAGAGGCCGAGGCGAGCCTTGCCCAAAGTTCGAAGCTGGCGGCGCTTGGCGAGATGTCGGCCGCCGTCAGCCACGAATTGAACCAGCCGCTGGCGGCGATGAAGACCTATCTGGCGGGCGCCAAGCTTCTGTTGCACCGCCGCAGAACCGAAGAGGCGCTGTCCTCGTTCCAGCGCATCGACGATCTGATCGAGCGCATGGGCGCGATCACCCGGCAGCTGAAATCCTATGCCCGCAAGGGCGGCGACGCGTTTCAGGAGGTCGACATGCGCGCGGCGCTCTCTTCGGCGCTGACCATGATGGAGCCGCAACTGCGCCAGATGACGGTCGAGATCACCCAGACGATCCCGCCGGCGCCGGTGCGCGTGACCGCCGACCGGTTACGGCTGGAACAGGTGATCATCAACCTCATCCGCAATGCGCTCGACGCGATGAAGGGCGAGGACCGGCGCGCGCTGGACCTGATTCTTGCGGAAGGCGACGAGGTCGTGTTGACGGTGCGCGACAATGGCCGGGGCATTGACGATCTCGACGCCCTGTTCGAGCCGTTCTACACCACCAAGCAACCCGGCGACGGGATCGGCCTCGGGCTGGCGATCTCGTCGGGGATCGTGAAGGATTTCGGGGGGCGGCTGACCGCGCGCAACGGCGAGGCGGGCGGCGCCGTGTTCGAGGTTCGCCTGCCACGCGCCGACCGGGGCAGCAAGGCCGCTGCCGAGTAGGGATGAAAGGGAAACACCATGCGTATCGCGATCGTCGATGACGAACAGGACATGCGCCAATCCATCAGCCAGTGGCTGGCGCTCTCGGGGTTCGAGACCGAGACCTACGCCAGCGCCGAGGAGGCGCTCAAGGCGATCGGCCCGGATTTTCCCGGTGTGGTGGTCAGCGACATCAAGATGCCGGGCATGGACGGGATGGTTTTCCTCAAGCGCCTGATGGGGATGGACAGCAGCCTTCCGGTGATCATGATCACCGGCCATGGCGATGTGCCGATGGCGGTGGAGGCGATGCGCATCGGCGCCTACGATTTCCTCGAAAAACCGTTCAACCCCGACCGGATGACCGACCTTGCCAAGCGCGCCGGACAGACCCGGCGGCTGACGCTGGACAACCGCGCCTTGCGCCGCGAACTCAGCGACGGCACCGTCTTGATGCGCAAACTGATCGGCTCCAGCCCGGTGATGGAGCGGCTGCGCGAGGATATCCTCGATCTGGGGCAGGCCGATTGCCATGTTCTGATCACCGGCGAGACTGGCACCGGCAAGACGCTGGTGGCCCATGCGCTGCACGCGGTGGGGCCGCGGGCGGGCAAGCCGCTGGTCTCGGTGGCCTGCGCGGCGCATGACGAGGCGGCGCTTGGCGCGCTGCTGTTTGGCCCGACGAGCGAGATGCAGGATTTGCCATTGGTTGAACAGGCGCGCGGTGGGTCGTTGCTGCTGGAGGGGGTGGAGGCGCTGCCGCAGGCGGTGCAGGCGCGGCTTCTGACGGTGATCGAGGATATGGGGATGCCTGCGGAGACCCGGATCGTGGCGATCTGCAATGCGCCCGACCCCGATACCGGCTGCGAACAGGCGCTTCGGCCCGATCTTTTCTATCGGCTTGCCGCCATGCGCATCGACCTGCCGCCGTTGCGCGCGCGCGGCGAGGATATCCTGACCCTGTTCAACCGCTTCGGCGATGAGTTCGCCGAGGAATACGGCACCGACGCGCCGCAAGTCACCGCGCAGGAGGCGGCGCAACTCTTGCAGGCGCCTTGGCCGGGCAACGTGCGCCAGTTGATCAACATCGCCGAACGCGCGATCCTGCAACAGCGGCGCGGGTCCGGCACCATCGCCTCGCTGCTGATGGCCGACGGCGAGGAGACCGGCGCGCAAGTGACGGCGGAGGGCAAGCCGCTGAAGGAATACGTGGAAGCGTTCGAGCGGATGCTGATCGACAACACCATGCGCCGGCACCGCGGCTCCATCGCCGGGGTGATGGAAGAACTGTCCTTGCCGCGCCGGACGCTGAACGAGAAGATGGCCAAGTACGGGCTGAGCCGGTCGGACTACCTGTAGGGTCTGCGCCGGCAGGGCCGACGGACCGGGTCGGCGCCGGCCTCGATCGCGTCCGGCGGCGGTATCTTCACAAACGGCGGTATCTTCACAAAGAAGACGGGCTTTGCGCCGCGCGCGGCGAAGACAGTGCGCGAGTCGACCGCAAGACGCCGGCGCGCCGCAACCCCGTATCCGACGAATTGCCATTGTAATCCCCCCGCAAGTGCTCTTAATGTCACAATCGCGGAATGTGGATTTTCTGAGTTCCGCAAAAGTTTCTCTGACCGGCTTCCGGCGCGCGGCAAAGCGGCGCCGATTTCGGGAGGATCGACGGAGCCCGGCGGGCTCCTCCACGAGGACATGACCGGGTGCGCCCGGGCTTGAGAACGGGTGGCGGGCCAGACCCTTGCCACCGGAGACAAACCGCGATGCAACGCGTGCGCAGAATTGAGGAATGGCAGGGCAGGGCGAACGCTCCGGCCGCATTTTCCTGCGCCACCGGCATCGCCCTTTCAGGACATCATGCCACCGCCGAGGAGGCGCCCCCTGGGCATCCGGCAGCGTGGGCATGTGCAAGGATAACATGGCAAAGAAAATGCTCATCGACGCCACGCACGCGGAAGAGACCCGCGTCGTCGTGGCGGACGGAAACAAGGTCGAGGAATTCGATTTCGAGTCGCTGAACAAGCGGCAGCTTGCAGGAAACATCTACCTGGCCAAGATCACGCGGGTCGAACCCTCGTTGCAGGCCGCCTTCGTGGATTACGGTGGCAATCGCCACGGTTTCCTCGCGTTCTCGGAAATCCATCCCGACTACTACCAGATTCCCGCCGCCGACCGCGCGGCGCTGCTGGCCGAGGAAGAGGCTTATGCAGAGGCGCAGGCCAACGCGGAAGCACAGGCGGAGGCAAAGCCGAAACGCACCCGGCGCCGCCGCAAGAAGCCCGCCGACGGGGCTGAAACGCAAGCCGCCGATGCGCGCGATGACGCAGTTGCGCGGGCCGACGTCGCAACACCCGCCGGCATGAACGTGGTTGACCTTGGCAATGACGATGCATTCGCAACTCCGGTTGCCGGTGAGACCGCAATCGACGCAGGTTTGGCGCCGGACGACGATGCCGCCGTGCCGGGGGCCGAAGAGGCCGATGTGAAGACGGCGCATGCCGCGTCCGAAGCGCACGCTACGGAAGAACCGGACGGCATGGCTGCGGCTGCGCCCGAAGAGGAAGACGAGGTCGCGGAGAGGCCCGATGCGGCTGAGGTTGACCCCGACATCTCCACCGTGGCCGATGATGACCACGAGGAAGACCTGCGCCCGGTGCGCAAGCCGCGTCCGCGCCGCTACAAGATCCAGGAAGTGGTCAAGGTGCGCCAGATCATGCTGGTGCAGGTGGTCAAGGAAGAACGTGGCAACAAGGGGGCGGCGCTGACCACCTACCTGTCGCTGGCCGGGCGCTACTGCGTGCTGATGCCCAACACCGCGCGCGGCGGCGGCATCAGCCGCAAGATCACCAACGCCCCGGACCGCAAGAAGCTCAAGGAAATTGCCACCTCGCTCGACGTGCCGCAGGGCGCCGGGCTGATTGTTCGCACCGCTGGTGCCAAGCGCACCAAGACCGAGATCAAGCGCGATTATGAATACCTGCAACGTCAGTGGGAACAGATCCGCGACCTGACGCTGCGGTCCATCGCGCCGGCGCCGGTCTACCAGGAAGGCGACCTGATCCACCGCTCGATCCGCGACCTCTACAACCGCGATATCGACGAGGTGCTGGTCGAGGGCGAGGCTGGCTATCGGCACGCGAAAAGCTTCATGAAGATGATCATGCCGTCGCATGCCAAGAACGTGAAGCATTACGCCGATCCGATGCCGCTGTTCGCGCGCTTTCAGGTGGAAGGCTACCTCGCCGACATGTTCAACCCGGTGGTGCAGTTGAAATCCGGCGGTTACATCGTGATCGACGTGACCGAGGCATTGGTGGCGATCGACGTGAACTCCGGCCGGGCGACCAAGGAAGGCTCGATCGAGGAGACGGCGACCAAGACCAACCTCGAGGCCGCCGAAGAGGTGGCGCGCCAGTTGCGCCTGCGCGATCTTGCCGGGCTGATCGTGATCGACTTCATCGACATGGACGAGCGCAAGAACAACGCCGCCGTGGAAAAGCGCCTGAAAGACAAGCTCAAGACCGACCGGGCGCGCATCCAGGTGGGGCGCATTTCGGGCTTCGGCCTGATGGAGATGAGCCGCCAGCGACTGCGCCCCGGCATGATCGAGGCGACGACCGCGCCCTGTCCGCATTGCCACGGAACCGGGCTAGTGCGTTCCGATGACAGCCTCGCGTTGTCGATCCTGCGGCAACTGGAAGAAGAGGGCACACGCGGGCGCAGCCAGGAGGTTCTGGTCACCGCGCCGGTGGGGATCGTCAACTTCATCGTGAACGCCAAGCGCGACTACCTCGCCGCGATCGAGGCGCGCTACGGCATGGCGGTGCGGATCGAGGCCGATCCGATGCTGATCTCCCCGGATTTCAAGATCGAGAAGTTCAAGACGGCGACCCGCCGCGTGGCCGTAGCGAAACCGGTGATCTCGATGGACAGCGCGCTCCTCGATGCCATTGACGCGGAAGTTGCCGCCGAGGCGGAGGCCGAAATTGAGGCTGAAACCGTGGCCGAGCCTGTGGCGTCCCCGGCTCCGGAAGCCCCGGCGCAGGAGGATCAGCCCAAGAAGCGGCGCCGTCGGCGTCGCGGCGGTCGTGGTCGTCGCAAATCCGAGACCGGCGAGGAGAATGGCACCGAGGATCAGGCAGAGGACTTTTCGGGCGAGGATGGTCAGCCCGTCGAGACCCCGGCAGGCGATCAGCCCGAGCCGCTGGCAGAGGTCGAAACCGCGGCCGAAGCGACACCGCAGCCGGAGGCTGAACAGGCCGAAGACATGCCCAAGCGCAAGAGCCGTCCGCGCCGCAAGAAAAAGACCGAGGCACCGATAGCGGAGTCTGTCGAGACGACTGAACCGGTGTCCGAAGCGGTCGTCGATGGCGGTGCCTCTGCGGCGCAAGAGGCGGTCCCCGCCGAACAACCAGCGGCGGCAGAGGTCGCAGCGACGCCGGCGGATGCGCCCGCGCAGCTCTCGGAACAGGGTGCAGAGGCCGAAACGGTGGCAATCGAGGCTGCGTCGTGGGAAATGACTCAGCCTCAAACGCCTCGGCCCGATACACCCGAAAACGGTGCGCTCAAGGAGGAACCGGTGGAACCGGCGCCGTCGAAGCCCGCCGCGCAGCCGCCGGAAGACGCGGCGGCAGAGACCGAGGCTTCCGAAGAGCAGACCGGGGAAACCGATGACGACGCGCCGCAACCGGCCATGGCCGGGGCGGACGATTCCGTGGCCGGGGCGTCGACGCCGAAGAAACGCGGCTGGTGGTCGCTTGGCTGACCGGTGACGTCGAAAGGCGCCACTCCGTAAGGAAAAGATGAAAACCGCCCCGAAGCGTCAGGCTTCGGGGCGGTCCTTTTTCAGTCGATAAAACCTTTGCAGTCCGCCGGGCAAGGCCCATCCGCATTGTTGCGGTATGCAGAGGTCTTGGAAAAGGGATAGGTTCGAGATCCTGACGGCAAGGTGAGCCCCCTTGCTCTGACAAAGCCGTGATTTGCGTTGATGCCGCGCTGCGGCTAAAGGGCTGATGACGCAACCGGAGGCACTTTCGCATGACATCGGACAACACCATTCATCTGTCGACGCAGGACAGGCTGGACGGTCTGGCGCTATTGATCCTGCGGCTGGGGCTGGCGTGGTTCATCTTCCTGTGGGCGGCCCACAAGATCATCACGCCCGCGCAATACCAGAACCTCGTGCGGTATTTCGACGGGGCGGATGTGAGCCTCGCGCAGGTCTACATTGTCGGTGGCGCGCAGATTGCGCTCTGCGTTCTGGTGGCGCTCGGGGTGTTGCGCTACGCAAGCTATGGCAGCCTGCTGGTGATGCACGTCTTTACCGTCACGCGGCGCTGGGAGGGGTTTTTCGACCCGTTCGCGGTCAATGACAGGGGATTTCCGGTCAACCGAAACCAGGTGATCGACCTTGCGGTGCTCGGCGCTTTCATTGCTTTGGTGTTGCTTGTCCGGCGCGATCATTTCAGTGTCGGCGGCTGGCTGGCGCGCCACGACAGGCCGCGCTGGTGGATGTGATCAGGATTTTCGATTGTAAATCAGCATGTAAGTCGGCATGCAGGAGTGACCCGCCCGTATCGTTGAAAGAGCTCTGCACGACGCGGGCCCGGCTTTGAGACGAGGGCAGCGCCTGCCGGGCGTCAGGCGGGCGCCGCCCGGCACGACCGCCGCGCGAGGCTGCGTCAAGCAAAGGTCTTTTGGTGCCTTTGCAGAGCCGGTGGCGGTATGCCAAAGCTGCCGCTTTCAGTTCACCTCCGCACGCATCTCGGCGACCATGGCCGCCATGCCTTCATAGGGGGCGTACCCGCGCAGCAACTGGTCGTTCATCACGAAGGTCGGCGTTCCGGTGATATTCAGCGCGCCGGCAAGCTGGTGATTGGCCGAGATAACCACATCCACATCCGGGCTGTTCATCCCGGCAAGGATTGCATCCGCGTCCAGCCCAAGGCCGTCCGCAAGGCGGGTCAGGCTGTTTTCGGTCACGTCGCCGCGCATCTGCATCAGGCCGACATGCACGAGGTCATAAGCGCTGTCGCCAAGCGTTTGCAGGGTCGAGATCGCAAAGCGCGACGCCAGAACCGATTGTTCCCCAAGGATCGGAAATTCCTTGACGATCAGCCGGATATTGCCGTCGCTGGAAAGCAGCCGCTCCACGTCGGGTTGCGCCCGACGGCAATAGCCGCAGCGGTAATCCATGAACTCCACCAGCACGATATCGCCATCGGGGTTGCCGCCTTCCCAGTCATGCGGACTTTCGAAGATGGCCTCGGCATTGGACAGCACCAGCGATTGATCCTGCACCGCCCCGGCCTGCGCCTGCCGGTCTTCGAGAACCGAAATCGCCTCGATCAGAACTTCGGGGTTTTCCAGCAGGTAATCGCGGATCTCGGCGCGGAAGGTGGACCGTTCGGCGTCGGTCATGTCACTGATCCCCTGCGCAATAACGGGCGCCGATGCGAGTGCCGCGGCAAGAGCCAGCGGGGCGAGGACGGTTTTCATCATGGGAGCGATCTACCTTTCGTCGAGAACTCTTCGTGCCACGTTTAGCACATCCTGCGCGCGCAGCCATCCCGGACTGCCCTGCGGCAAAAGACCCGAGGCGCGGTCGCCGTGGATCGCGGCATCCTCGAAACGGCCCATCAGCGCGTAACGCTCGGCGGTGGCGGCGGAGGCCAGTCCGTTCTGGCCTAGCCGGGCATGCGCCAGTGCCAGGTCGCGCAGCAGGCGGGGGTTGAACGGATCACGGGCGCGGGCGCGGTTCAGCACCTCCAGTGCGTGTCGGTTGCCCGATTGCGTATCGCCGGCCAATAGCGCGCGGCCATACCCGGCCAGGATAAGCGGTTCGCGCGGGGCAAGCTCCACCGCGCGGGCATAGGCCTGCACCGCCGGCCCGTAGCGGCGCGACTCGTAAAGGATCTGGCCGCGCAACTCATGGTAATAGGGGTCAGATGGGCGCATCTGCACCAGCGCGTCCACCTCGGCCAACGCGCGCTCGGTATCGGGTTGCCGGTGATAGGCGATGGCGCGGCGCAGGCGCGCGATCTCGGAGGTGTCATTGCCCCCGACCCGGCGCAGCGTCCATGACGGCGCGCGCAGGAACGCCGTCAGCTTGCCAAGCGAGCGTTGATACCAGTAGAGCGTCGCGGCGTCCGGCTCGGTCTCCTCAAGACCGCCGATGCGCGCCCGGATCGCGCGCAGCCGGTCGCGGGTCAATGGGTGGCTCAGCAGGTAGGGATCCTGACGGCTGGCCGACAACGCCTCTTGCCCGCGAAAGATGTCGAGCACCTCCAGAAACGCGGTTGGATCGACCCCCGCCGAGGCCATGTAGCCGATGGCTGCGGCGTCGGCGCTGGCTTCTTCGGCGCGGGTATGGCTGAAGAACACCCGCTGCGCCGATGCAGCCGCGCCGGCAGCGACCCCGATTCCCGCCGATGCCTCGCCCGAGGCGACCCCGGCCGCGACCCCCAGAAGCAGGCCAAGCCGGGCGACGGTTCCGGCATTGCCCGCGTTCGCGGCGCGCCTTGTGAAATGGCCGTTGGCGATATGGGCCGCCTCGTGGGCGATGATCGCCTGAACCTGCGCCGGATCGTCAAGCCGCATCAGCAGCCCCGAATGGATGAAGATATGACGCGGATCGACCACGAAGGCGTTGAGCGCACTGTCCTGCAGCACGATCACCCGGACCGACCCCGGCAACCCGGCGGCGCGCAGCACCGGCGCGGCCAGTTCTTGCAAACCGCGCTCGATCTCGGCGTCGCGGATGATGCTCTGCGCCTGCGCGACCGTGGTCAGGGCGAGCAGGCAGATCGCGGCGAAGCGGGCGAGACGTGACATTGACCTTCCCGGCGTTGACTGGTTCAAACGCCCTCAACTTAAGGAGAGGACCATGCGCACATCAACCCGTTCCGGCGTTGACCCGTTCATTGTGATGGACGTGATGGAACAGGCGCGCGCCGCCGAGGAGGCCGGGCGCCACGTCATCCACATGGAAGTGGGCCAGCCCGGCAGTGGCGCGCCGCGCGCCGCGCGGGCGCGGCTGGCCGCCGCGATGGAGACAGGCCCGCTGGGCTATACCGTCGCCCTCGGTCGTCCCGACCTGCGCGCCGGCATCGCGGCGCTTTACGATGAATGGTACGGGCTCGACCTCGACCCGGCGCGCGTGGTGCTGACGGCGGGCGCTTCGGGGGCCTTCGTTCTGGCCTTCACCGCGCTCTTCGATGCCGGTGAGACGGTGGCGCTGGGGGAGCCGTGCTACCCAAGCTATCGCCAGATCCTGAAGGCGCTCAGCCTCACGCCGGTCGGTTTCCAGACGACGGAGGCGAACCGCTTCCAGCCGGTGCCTTCCGATCTGACCGACGACATGGCCGGACTGATCGTGGCCTCACCGGCCAACCCGTCGGGCACCATGCTGGACAAGCCGGCACTCGGCGCGCTGGTCGCGGCCTGCACGGAGCGCGACATGGCGCTGATTTCCGACGAGATCTACCACGGGCTGCAATATGACGGTCGGGCGGTGTCGGCGCTGGAACTGTCCGACGACCTCTACGTGGTCAATTCCTTTTCCAAGTATTTCTCGATGACCGGCTGGCGTCTGGGCTGGATGGTGGTGCCGCCGGATCACGTGCGCACGATCGAGCGGCTGGCGCAGAACATGTTCATCTGCCCGTCCCATGCCGCGCAGGTGGCCGCCCTTGGTGCGCTTTCCCCCGAGGGTCGGGCGGAGCTCGATGGCCATCGCGCGATCTATTCCGAAAACCGGACCCTGATGCTGGCGGGGCTGGCCAAGGCCGGTTTCGACAAGGTCGCGCCCGCCGACGGGGCATTCTATGTCTATGCGGATGTGTCGGATCACACCGGGGACTCGCTCGCGTTCGCCGCCGAGATCCTGCACGACGCGGGCGTTGCCGTCACGCCGGGGCTGGATTTCGACCCGGTGCGCGGCGCCACGACCTTGCGCTTTTCCTACGCGCGCGCGACGGCGGAGATCGAGGACGGGCTGGTCCGGCTTCAGGCCTTCATGGCTGGCCGGGCCGGGTGAAGAGCCGCGACAGCGCCGCCACCGGCGACCAGCGTGCGCGGTTGAAGATCGCGCAGCTTGCCCGCCCGCTGACCGCGTCAAGGTAGGTGCGGGCGTGATCGGCCCCGAAATCGTTGATCCAGAAACCGACGGCTGAAAGCAGGTCGAACTGGTCGTGCACCTCGACCAGTTCATAGAGCGTGCCACCGTTCCCCGGTTGCAGCCGTTCGAACATCTCGCAGCGCGTCTTGCGCTCGTCACGGGTGGTGATCGACTCGCTTTGCCGGATCAGGCGATCCTCTTGCAGGATGCGGACCCGGTGCACCTGCTTCGGGTCGAACCCCGTCAGGCGCAGCCGGTCGGCGCCCGGCGCTGTAAAGCGGACGGGGAAAAAGCCCTTGCTGTCCTCGGGGCCACAGACGCGGCCCGCAAGCTCTGTTTCGGGCAGCGGACACAGCGCGGTGCGCACCTGATCGGGACTGAGATCGCTGGTGATCCGCGTGCGATACCGCCGCCGCCCCATCGGCACCGCTTGCCCGAGCGAAACGAAGATGGCCATGACAAGCAGCCAGACAAGGAACCACGCCAGAAAGATCAGCATCACCGCCATCCTTTCGCTCAGCCCGGTGCCCCCCGGCGGGGTGCCGACAATGGCCAGTTGCAGGTAGGGAGTGGCGATCAGCAACAGCGCCAGGGCGATCGAGGCGGTCAGCGTGTCGATCCACCCCGATGGAAACACCACGGCGCAGACGGCAACGATCCCGGTCCAGAACAGCATCAGGTAAGCGAGGTTCACAGGATCGTTGAACAGGCTGATCTCCGGCGCCACCACCAGCGACAGCGCCGCACCCGCGACAACGACAAGGACCGAGCAGGCGATCAGCCGCCGCAGCCGGTAGAGGCGATAGAGAATGTGGCGATGCAGGTTTTGAAACTCGGTCATGGGCAGCGTGTCACCGGGATTTGTGGTTTGGTGGAGTCGCTGAAAGGTGGCAAGTCAATGGGGGCAGATTGTGGCGGTGCGCGCGCCATTTCATGAAGCCTGTGGACAGGGTTTGGCGGTCGCGGCGGGGCCGTCTCCGGCGGGCGGGGTATCTGCCTGTCATCGCGGCGCTTTTCGGCGCTTGGGGCGGCGGCGCGGCTCTGTTACCGTGCCGCGAACAATTCGTTTCGCCGGAGGTCCGATGCTGCGCGCCGCCCTTGTTTTCCTGATCCTGTCGGTCATGGCCCTGCCCGGCGCGGCACAGGATCTGCGCGCGCTCGCGCGGGTTCTGGCCGACGGGTCGCGGCTGGCCGATGACGGGGGCGATGTGGTGCTCGACCTGGCGCTGACGCAGGCTGTGCCCTACCGGGTCTTCGTGCTGGACGATCCGCGCCGCGTCGTGCTCGATTTCCGCGAGGTCAACTGGTCGGAACTGGCCGTTGGCTTCGACCGGTCCGAGGCGATCGAGAGCGTGGCGACCGGGCGGGGCGATGCCGGTTGGTCGCGCATGGTGCTGCGGCTGGCGCGTCCGATGGCGGTGGCCGAGGCCGGGATGCGCACCGATGAGACCGACGGCACCGCGCAGGTGCGGTTGCGGCTGGAGCCGGTCGATGCCGACGCCTTCGCCGCGCGCGCCGCGCATCTGCCCATGGGCGTGCGTCTGCCGCCGGTGCCGGTTGCCCCGGATGGCGCCGTGCCGCGCGAGGGCGGGCTGATCATGGTAGCGCTCGACCCCGGCCATGGCGGCGTCGATCCCGGTGCCGCGCGTGGCGGACGGACAGAAGCCGACCTGATGCTGACCTTCGCCATCGAACTGCGCGAGGTGCTGCTTCGCTCCGGCCGGTTCGACGTGATGCTGACGCGTGAGGGCGACTGGTTCGTGTCGCTACCCGAACGGATCACGCTGGCACGCGTGGCCCGGGCCGATGCCTTCGTGTCGCTGCACGCCGATGCCCTGGCGGCGGGGCGGGCGCGCGGGGCGACTGTCTACAGCCTGTCTGACACTGCCAGCGACGCTGCGTCGGAGGCGCTGGCCGAGGCGCATGACCGCGCCGACCTGCTGGCCGGGGTCGATCTGGCGGGCAATGACGATGCTGTGGCCGATGTGTTGCTTGACCTCGCGCGGCTGGAAACGGCGCCGCGCACCGGTGCGCTGGCCGAACAGATCGTCGCCGCCTTCGACCGGGCCGGGATCGCGCTGCACCCCAACCCGCGGATGGAGGCGGGGTTCTCGGTGCTCAAGGCCGCTGACATTCCCTCGGTGCTGGTCGAGGTCGGGTTCCTGTCGGATGCGCGCGACCGCGAAAACCTGCTCGACCCCGATTGGCGCGCGATGATGCAGGCGGCGATCCGCGACGCGTTGCTCGCCTGGGCCGAGGCGGACCAGGTGCGTGCCGCACTGGTGCGCCAGTAGGTCAGGGGCGCGCCCTCCCCCCCACCCCCGCCGATGAGCACCGCGAAGAGGCGTCCGGGTCGCGCCGGCGGCGCGATCTCTCAGGCGATCAACCGCTTGACATAGCCGGGCAGGGCGAAGGCCGCCCTGTGCACCTCGGGCGTGTAATAGCCGGTCTCGATCCCGGCCTTGGCGAGGCGCGTCGCCAGCACGTCCAGCGATGCTTCACGCGCGTCACCATCGGTGCCCCAGCCAAAGGCCATCGGCCCGCCGGCATAGGTGGGCACGGTGGCAAGATAACAGGTCGCGTCGGCGAAAAGCGCTGTAAAAGCGCGCATCGTCCCCGCCAGTTCCGCGCCCTGCACAAACGGCACGCCGCTCTGCGTCACGAGGATGCCGCCGGCATTGAGCCGCCGCTTCGCATGGCCGTAAAACGTGTCGGTGAACAGCACTTCGCCCGGCCCGATCGGGTCGGTGGAATCGACGATGATCACGTCATGGCCCGGACCGTCGCGGCGCATGAAGGCCGCGCCGTCGTCGATCACAAGCTCGAGCCGCGGATCGTCGAAGGCGCCTGCGGAAATGGCCGGAAGATATTGCTTGCAGAATTCCACCACGCCGGCGTCGATCTCGACCATGGTGACATGCTCGACGCTGGCATGGCGCAGCACCTCGCGGGCCATGCCGCCATCGCCGCCGCCCACGATCAGCACCCGTCGCGCGGCGCCGTGGGCAAGGATCGGCACATGGGTCAGCATCTCGTGGTAGATGAAATTGTCGCGCTCGGTCACCTGCACCACGTCGTCGAGCGTCAGGACCCGCCCGAACAACCCGTTTTCAAAGACGCGCAGGCGCTGGTGGTCGGTTCTGCTGTCGTAGAGCACGGCACTCTCGCGCAATGCCTGCGCGTGATCGTCGTGCAGCGCCTCGATCGTCCAGCCGGTCATGTCGCGCATCGGTCTGCCCCTCAGGCGGCGGCGTGGTCGGAAACGAGTCCCGATCCGCGCCGAAGCTCCTTGACCCGCACGTCCTCGGTCTGGAAATGCCGTTTCAGCACCGCGACCGCGCGCCACGGATCGGCTTCGCCGCACATGAAGACATCGAACGCACCGTAGCCGATCTCGGGCCATGTGTGCACGCTGATATGGCTTTCGGCCAGAACCGCCACGCCCGACACACCCTGCGGGCTGAACTTGTGGGTGTGGATGTGCAAAAGCGTCGCGCCGCATTCCGCCACGCAATCGCGGAACGCCTGCCGGATGCGGCTCTCGTCATCCAGCCCGTGGCCGTTCACGACCTCCAGGATCAGGTGGGTTCCGGCGAACACATCGCCGTCGCGGCGGATGAAGTGATCGTCGCGGGTCTCGTCGAATAAAGCCGGCACGTGGGGGCCGCTTGTGTCTTCCGCGTGGGCGCCTGTCTCCAGACCAGTCCCCAGTTGGAAGAGGGTGGCGCGGGTCATGGCGCTCCTCTCCTTACCAGTAGAGTGATGTGGCGGGTCCTTAGCGCCCCCCTTGGCGGTGTCGCCGCGGGTTGGGATCGTCCCCGTTTCGTCCGCGCCGGATAGGGCCCATGCTGAGTCGGTGCAAGATGTTTCTCGGTTCCGGGTCCGAAAACGACCGCACGCGGTTCAAGCTGTATTTGATCTATATCATTTCTTTAAGTGGTCAATGCAAACTATTGTGAAGTCAAACAGCTTTTGAGGAGAACCGCATGTCCACAGACAAGATCATGGCCTCGCGTCGCGCGTTTCTGGGCGCGATGGCGACCGGGGGGGCGGCTGCTGCGCTGCCGATGGCCGCACCGGCCGGGGCGCAACAGGTGGCGACCAGTGCCAGTATCGTCATTCTCGGCGCCGGGGCGGCAGGGGCTGCCCTGGCCAACCGGCTGTCGGCGCGACTCGATGGCGCGACGATCACCATCATCGACCCGCGCCAGCGGCACCTCTACCAGCCGGGCTTCACGCTGATCGCGGCTGGACTGAAACCGGCCAGCTACTCGGTCTCGACCACCGCAGAGTGGCTGCCCTCGGGCGTGCGCTGGATCGAGCAGGGCGCGGCCGGTATCGACCCCGAGTCGCAAACCGTCATCACCGATGGCGGCGAGACGGTCGATTACGATTACCTCATCCTCGCCACCGGGCTGGAACTGCACTACGAGGGCATCGAAGGCATGTCGCGCGACGTGATCGGGCAGAACGGCATCGGCTCGTTCTATGCCGGTCCGGACGAGGCCGCCGCGACGTGGCGCGAGATGGACCGGTTTACCGAAACCGGGGGCCGGGCCCTGTTCACCCGCCCCGCGACCGAGATGAAATGTGCCGGCGCGCCGCTGAAATACACCTTCCTGACAGATCACTACCTGCGCGAGAAGGGGTCCCGCAGCCGGTCGGAGGTGATCTATGCCGCCCATTCGAACAGCCTGTTCGGGGTGCCGATCGTGCATGAAAAGCTGCGCATGCTCTACGACGATCGCGGTTTCGACACGGTCTACAACCACGTCATGACGGCGATTGACCCCGGCGCCAAGGTGGCCACCTTCGATACCCCCGATGGCCCGGTCGAGATCGGCTTCGACTTCACCAACGTGATCCCGCCGATGCGCGCGCCCGCCGTGATCCGCGAAAGCGGGCTGGCGTGGGAGGATCGCTGGGTCGGTCAGGGCTGGGCCGAGGTCGATCCCTACAGCCTGCGTCACCGCCGCTATCCCAACGTCTTTGCCGCCGGGGACGTGGCGGGCGTGCCGAAGGGCAAGACCGCCGCAAGCGTCAAGTGGCAGGTGCCGGTGGTCGAGGACCAACTGGTGGCGCAGATTGCCGGCGACACCACCGATCGCAGCTATAACGGCTACACATCCTGCCCGATGATCACCCGTGTCGGGCGTGCCATGCTGATCGAATTCGACTACAACGACAACCTGACGCCCTCCTTCCCCGGCATCATCGCGCCGCTGGAAGAGCTTTGGGTCAGCTGGCTGATCAAGGACATCGCGCTGAAACCCACCTATTACGCCATGTTGCGTGGCCGGGCCTGAGGAGGCAAGACAATGGAAAACCCAAGCTTCGGCATGTTCATCGCCGTATTCGAGGAAATGTTCGGCCCGGTCCTGTTCTGGCTGATGGTCACGGTAGCGGCGGCGGTGACGGCGGTTTACCTCTACGTGCTGATCCGCGACCGCGCGGTCAGCTGGCGCAAGTTCCTGCTGGCGCAGCTGTCGATGCCGGTGGGGGCCTTGGCGGCGGTGGTGTTCGTGTGGTGGGTGACCAACTCCGGTCTTGGCGATGTGGGCGGCCCGGTCGACGTGATTGTGCTGCTTGGCGTGGCCGCACTTGGCGCGGTCGGCATGGCGGTTTTTGTCTATACCGTGCAATCGCTGATCCGGGGGGCATCGCAAGACGACGGGTGAAAGTGGTCGGTTTCGGTGTGGGGTAAAATAATACCGTTACATTAACATTCTGAGATATAACGATATTTATCGTAGCCACGTGACTTATCGCGGTTGACCCGGCCCCGGAAATCGTTAGAACACACCTATCCGACGGGGGGCCTTGGCCCCTCGTTCGTTCTTTGGACGACCCGGGCGCATTCCGGCCCCGACCCCGCAAGGAAAAGAGCAATGAAAACCTACACCGCTACCCCGGCGGATATCGAGAAAAGCTGGATCCTGATCGACGCCGAGGGCGTTATCCTGGGCCGCCTTGCCTCGATCATCGCCATGCGCCTGCGCGGCAAGCACAAGGCGACCTTCACCCCGCACATGGACATGGGCGACAACGTCATCGTCATCAACGCCGACAAGGTGCAGCTGACCGGTGACAAGCGCAACAAGCCCAATTACTGGCACACCGGCTATCCGGGCGGCATCAAGTCGCGCACCACCGGCCAGATCCTGGACGGCGCGCATCCCGAGCGCGTGGTCATGCAAGCCGTCAAGCGCATGCTGCCGGGTGGCCCGTTGAGCCGCCAGCAAATGACCAACCTGCGCGTCTACGCCGGGGCCGAACATCCGCACGCGGCGCAGACGCCGACCGTGCTGGATGTGAAATCCATGAACCCCAAGAACACGCGGAGCTGAGACCATGGCCGAGACAATCACCTCGCTTGAAGAGCTTCAAGCCGTGGCCGGTGGCGATGCCGCCGCCCCCGCGATCGACACCGCCCCCCCCCGCGAACCGCAGCGCGACGCGCTTGGCCGCTCCTACGCCACCGGCAAGCGCAAGCAATCCGTCGCCCGTGTCTGGATCAAGCCCGGCTCCGGCAAGGTCACTGTGAACGGCAAGGCCATGCCGGCCTATTTCGCGCGCCCGGTGTTGCAGATGATCCTGCGTCAGCCCTTCACCATCGCCGGTGTCGAGGATCAGTTCGACGTCATGGCCACCGTCAAGGGCGGCGGCCTGTCCGGTCAGGCCGGGGCCGTGCGGCACGGCATCTCGGTCGCGTTGCAGCGCTACGAACCGTCGCTGCGCGGGGCTCTGAAAGCGGCAGGCTTCCTGACCCGCGACAGCCGCGTGGTGGAACGCAAGAAGTTCGGTCGCGCCAAGGCCCGCAAGAGCTTCCAGTTCTCCAAGCGCTGATCTTCAGCGATTGATCTTGCGAAAGGGCCGTCCGGTTGGGCGGCCCTTTTGCCATGTTCACAAACGCGTGAGCGGATCTGGACTGCTCCACAGCCCTGCCCACATCTTCGCATCATCATCTGCAAATGGGAGGTCGATCCAATGACCCGCTTTCTGTTTTCTGTTGTCTGCCTGCTGACCGGCACCATGATGGCCTCCGCCGCGTCGCTTCCGGTTGCCGATCATACGCGCGCCGACCAAGCGGATCAAAAGACCGTGGGGCACAGCGTCGCATCGGCTGTCGGCGGGCTCAAACCCCGCTTCCAGCCTTTCGAGGCAGGAACATCCGCCCGCGATGCCGCCATCGTGATGCCCGAAACGCTCGGCTTTCTCTTGAAGAAATAAGCGTCACGCCAAGGGGCCGCTTCGGGAAGCGGCCAGGCCTTGACCTGCGGCTGTTAACCTTAACCAAACCCCGTTAAGGTTAACGCGCGCCCGCCCTGTTTCACCTTGGCAAAAATACTTCCGCCGGAGGCGTCCCCACCGTGCCGTCAGCGGTCCGGTTCGATCAGACCCAGCCCGCGCAGGTAGATCCCGATGCCGGCTTCCAGCAGCTTCTCGGGCGGGAACGGGGCATTGCCGCCGGGCCGGCCGCGCGCGAAAAGTTCCACCACCCCGTGGCTCATCGCCCAGATATGGGCGGAAAACATGGCTGCCGGTGGTCGCTTCTCGGGCGGGATATGCTGCGACAGCGCTTCGGCGGCGCGTTCGAGGATCTCGCGCGACCGCGCCGCCGCTATCGCAAGTTCCGGCGTCGCGTTCACCGGCAGGCCGCTTTCGAACATCGCCATGTAATGGCCGGGATACTTGCGCGCAAAGGCCAGGTATGCCCGTCCCGTCGCTTCGAACGCCGCCAGCGCCGATGGCCTGCCGCTGTCGAAGGCATACTCCATCACATCGGCGAAAATTTCGTGCCCCTGCCGCGCGCATTCCGCGATCAGCGCCTCGCGCCCGTCGAAATGGCGATAGACGGCCGCGGGCGTTACGCCGGCCTGCTTGGCGGCCTCGGACAGGGTGAACCCGGTCGGCCCCTTGTCCTCGATCAGCCGCAGCGCCGCATCGACAAGCGCCTGGCGCAGGTTGCCGTGATGGTAGCCGCGCTTAGCCATGCGCCGGGTTGTCCGTCCACATCTCCGGCCCGCCGCAGATCGCCGGGTCGGGGCGGGTCGCCACGTCCTCATCCTTTTGCGCGTAGTCGAGCCCCGACAGGATCGCGCGGATCACGGCGATCCGCGCCCGGCGCTTGTCATCGGAGCGGATCACCGTCCACGGCGCCTTGGCGCTGTGCCCGCGCCAGAGCGTCTCGGAGATTGCCTGCGAATAGGCATCCCAGCGTTTCAGCCCTTCCACGTCGATCCAGCTCAGCTTCCATTGCTTGAGCAGGTCGGCCTCGCGTTCCAGAAAGCGGCGTAATTGTTCGGCACGACCCACGTTCAGCCAGATCTTGACGAGGTGAATGCCGTCCTCGACCATCATGTTTTCGAAGTCGGGCAACTGCGCGAAAAAGCTTTCCCGTTCATCCGGCGTGCAAAAGCCGAAGACATGTTCGACAACGCCGCGATTGTACCAGCTGCGGTCAAAGAGCCTGATTTCTCCGCCCGCCGGAAGGTGCTCGATATAGCGTTGGAAATACCATTGCGAGGCTTCCCGATCGGTCGGTTTGGACAGCGCCACCACCGAGGCCGCCCGCGGGTTCAGGTGCGCGCGCACCCGGCTGATGCACCCGCCCTTGCCGGCCGCGTCGCGCCCTTCGAAGATCACGGCGATGCGCTTGCCGGTGTCGCGCACCCAGGTCAGGCATTTCACCAACTCGATCTGTAGCGCCGCCAACTCGTCGTGGTAGTCGTCCGCGTTCATGCGCAGCTGATAGGGGTAGGACGGGTCGAGCACGGTGTTCTTCGCGCCTTGCTCGATTGCCTTGTGCACGTCCGCCGGGGCTTCGTTCTGGTAGAAGTCGCTGATCGCACCGTCGAAGGGCAGGTTTGACATCGGGGCCTCTCTGGCTCTTGCTGCTGTATCCAATATGGGCCGGGTGCGGGGTCAGCGCAATCCGGCGCGGGTGGCGGCGCGGTCGATGGCGGGATCACCGCCTCGGGGTCGGTATGGTGCAGCATGTGGCTGGCGCCGGGTAAGGTGGTCAGGCGGGCGCCTGGCACGGCCTCGGCCAAGGCCACCGAATGGATGTCGTGCCCAACGGTCGGATCGTCGGCTGCGTGCAGGATCTCCGTGGGCACCTCGATGGCCGGATAGCGCGGCACCAGCGCCGCGACCCAATCGTAAAGCCCGCGCCGTTGCAGGGCATTGGCGCGCATCGCGTCGCGCCGCAGGCTCAGGCGTGGGCCGAAATGGTCGATATAGCCCTCGGGCGGGGGGGCGGGGGCGAACACGGCGTCGATCTCGGCGGCAATGCGGTCCTCGCTGACAAAGGCGGTCATCAGCGGGATGACGACATGGCGGCCCGGCCAGCTTGACAGCACGGTGTAATAGGCGCCCAGCCCACCGGGCCACGGGTGCGACACGCCCGAGACCGTGACCAGCGCCGACAGTCGGTCGGGATGATAAACCGCCCAAGCAAGGGCGACCGCGCCGCCAAGGCTGTGGCCCAGAACGATGGGACGGTCCGCGCCCAGTTGCGCCGCAGCCATCATGAGGGTATCGGCCTGCGCCTCAAGGCTGCCGACACCGGCGGCCACGGCGTCGGAATAGCCAAGGCCCGGCCGGTCGAAGGCGATGACGCGGTAACGGGTGCACAATTGTCCGGCCAGCCGGAAGGTAAAGTCGCGCAGGTTGCCCGAGGAGCCGTGGATCAGCACCAGGTCGGGGCCGGTGCCCTGCACCGATGCGTGAACCTGCTGCCCGCCGATGCTCAGCAAGTGGCCAAGCGGTGGATGGGTGTCCTCGGCGCGTGCCTCGTTGCGGGCGGCGCGCCACCCGGTCAGCCCGGCAAGCGCCAGCAGAACAACGGCCAAGCCGATCAGAATGCGCACTTGCTCAGCCCCTGAGGTCGGTCCGGTCAAGCCCGATCCGGGCCAGGTCGAACGGGGTGGTCTGGTAGATCTCGGAAATCCAGTTGCCGTAAAGCAGATGCGCATGGCTGCGCCAGCGGTTCGGCGGGGTCCGGTCGGGGTCGTCATCGGGGAAATAGTTGACCGGCATCCGGATCTTGGCGCCCGCGACCTGCACAGCTTCGAGGTCGCGGCGGTATTCCTCGTTCAGCGTGCCGCTGTCATATTCGAGATGGTTGAAGATGTAGAGCGCCCGGAGCATCGGGTCTTCGACCAGCGCCGGACCGACCTGCGCCGAGTCGAGCAGCACCGACAGCCCCGCCGCCTCGATCTCGTCCCTGCGCATTTCCGTCCAGCGACTGACCGGCATCACCAGATCGTCGGAAAAGCCGCGCAGGAACGGGCTTTCGGGCTTCAGGTTCGCGTGCCGGTAGCAGCCGAACAGCTTCTCGGACAGAAGGTGCTTTTTCACCCCGTGGAAATGGTTGATCATCGCCATCGCGCCCCAGCAGACGCCGAAGGTCGAATGCACGTGGGTTTGCGTCCAGTCGAAGATGCGCGAAAGCTCGTCCCAATAGGTCACTTCGTCGAAATCAAGATGTTCGATCGGGGCACCGGTGATGATCAGCCCGTCGAATTTTTCGCCCGAGGCCTCGACCTCTGCGAAGGGTCGGTAGAACGCCTCCATATGCGCCGGGGCGGCGTTGCGCGCCTGGTGCTCGCTCATCCGGATCAGGGAAAACTCGATCTGCAGGGGCGTCGCCCCGATCAGCCGGGCGAACTGGTTCTCCGTCTGGATCTTCTTCGGCATCAGGTTCAGCAGCGCGATGCGCAGCGGGCGGATGTCCTGCCGGGCGGCTGCGTCCTCCGCCATGACCATGACACCCTCTTGCGAGAGAAGATCGTAGGCCGGCAGGGTGGAGGGCAGTTTGATCGGCATGCTGGTCGTCTTTCACGAGGGTCGGAAATGCACAGGACTAGGCGCTTTGGCTGTGCCGCTCAAGCCCGGCGGCGACAAGCTCGGTCACGTCCGTGGCATCACGCACGGTGGCAACGTCCGCGGCCTTGACGGTGATGCCCCAGTTTCTTGCCATCGCGTCGTAAAGCGGCACCCGGTGGCGGATCGCGCGCCCGTAGGCGAAGCGGATGAACTCATCGGGCACGACCCCGGCCGCAGTGATCCCGCGTTCCAGTTTGTAGTCGTCCCAAAGCTGGCGCATGATCCGGGGCTGGTAATACATCGGCTTCGGGGCGCGGTCGAAGCGATGGATCAGGTCGGCGGTGTGGTCTTCGTCGCCCTCGATCCAGACCATCAGCGTGTGCTGGCTGAGCGTTTTCAGCACCTCGTCGCGCGGATCGTCCGGGTCGACCACTTCGCAGATCGAGCCGCCGGTGTCGCAGACGAAATGCGGGTAGCCGTAGAGGTCGCGGGCGCGGGTGATGAAATGCGGCGTGTCGAGCAGCGCGTTGACCTCGGCGCGGCGATGCAGATCCTGCCGGCGCATGTACTCGGAAAAGCTGAGCCCGCCGAGATCGGGGTTGCCGGGTTTGCCCAGATAGGCCGAAAGCGGGGTGAGATTGTCGAAGGTGATGTTGGAGCCGATATAGATCGAGTCCGATTTCAGCAGCTCGGCCAGGAACGGCACCTGCATCGCCTGCCGCTTGAGATTGTCGGAAATATGCTCGCCCATATAGGCGGTGCCGATGCGGTAATCGACGGAATAATGGAACCAGTGGCCTTCGTTGCGCAAGAGGTTGGCCAGGTGCGTCTTGCCCAGCCCGGACATGCCGAAGAACAGCAGCCGCTTGTCGCGGGACACGGTCCAGTCGCGTGCTGTCTGGTAGATCAGGCCCATGGTGTTTTTGCGTGCCCCCGCCCGCGTCGTTTCGGTGGCCCGTCGATAGCGCGCGGCGCGGCGCGGGTCCATGCGGAAATTCAGCGTCGCAGCATCCGCCACAGCCGCCCGTCGAGGATCACGAGGCCAAGCGCCAGCAACGCAAAGCCAAGGTAGGCGGTGGGGGCCAGACGCTCGCCCAGCACAATGGCGCCGAGGCCGATGGCCACCGGAGGGATCATCAGCGTCACCAGCATCGTCGTGGCACTGCCCGCCGCCTGCACGATCCGGTAGTAGAGCAAATAGGCCAGCGCGGTGCCGACGCCCGCGAAATAGGCGATGGCGGCGAAGGTTTGCGGCTGGCGGGGCAGGGCAGGCGCACCCTCGATCATGTAGGCCAGCGGCAACATGATCAGGCTCGACCCGGTCAGCATGCCGGCGGCGGCCACCTGCGGCGTGAGATGCGAAAGCCGCGCCCGCGCCCAGGCGGCGGCAAAAGCGTAGGACAGAGTGCCCGCCAGCACCGCCAGTTGCGCGAGCGAGCGGATGTCGAAGCCGCGCAACGCATCGAGCCCGATGGCCACCGCGACCCCGGCAAAGGCCACCGACACGCCCACTCCCCGGCGCGGCGTCATCCGTTCATCGGCAAAACAGGCGGCGGCGACGGGCACCGCGAAGACGGCGGTGGCGGCGTTGAAGATCGAGGTCAGCCCGGTCTCGATATGCAACTGCCCCCAGGCCATCAAAGAAAAGGGGATCGCGTTGTTGAGCGCGCCCATCACGAGGAACGCCGCCCATATCCGCCAGCCGCGCGGCAGCGGCAGGCGGCGCAGGGCGACATAGGCCCACAGGATCAGCATCGCCCAGCCGACCCGGTGCGCGACAAGGGTGAACACCCCGATCTCGTCGAGGGCCACCCGGATCGACAGGAAGGAGGCCCCCCAGATGGTGCTGAGAAGGATCAGGTCAGCCCAGGTGCGGGCGGCAATGCGGTCGGCTATCATGGCGTTGGTCTAGCCGCGTCTGCGGCCCGGCGCGATCCGAAAGTTGCGCAAGGAAAGACCCGGGCCAGGGGCGGCCCGGGTCGGATGACGGCGCGATTTTTGCCGCGCAGCCTAGAACTGAAAGCCGACGCGAACACCCACCGCAACGGCGTCGTTGTTGTCGAAGGTGCTTGTCACGGGGCCACCCAACTGCGTTTGCGCATTGCCGATCGACACATAGCGCACACCGCCCGCGACCGAGATGTTGCCTTGGGTATATTCCGCCCCGAGGCCGACCGAGATGAAGCCGTCGGTTGGCCCGAGATTGCCCGAGAAGCCGTTCTGTTCTGCCTCGTAGCCCAGCGAGGCGGAGACCGCCCAGTTCTCGTTCAGGCGACGGCCGATCCCGAGCGTGTAGGTCCACACGTCGTCATCGTAATCGACAAGGTTGCCCGACGGCGTCGGGTAGGCAGTCGGCGTGATCGCGTAGCCGTTCCACGCGGTCCAGCGGATCGATCCGAACAGCAAGGTGTTCTCGGCGATGCCCGATTGCAGTTCAAGCAGGATCGATTCGGGCAGCGTGTTGTTGAAGGTGCTCGCGAAAGTCGGGATCAGCGCCGCAGGCGTGCCCGGGCCGGCTACGCCTTCGCGACCGCTCAGGCCGAGGTCGACTTCGCTGAAATAGGTCAGCGCTGCGCGAAGCGCGATATCGGGCCGTTCATAGGCGGCCCCGACCATGTAGCCAAATTCGTAATCCGTGTCGGTGTTCAGGACATAGGTAAACAGCGGCGTGCTGACGTAGACATCCCCCTGAACCCGCATCGCGCGCAGGCCGCCATAGACCGAAACGTTGTTCTGGAATTCGTAACGCAGCGCCGCGGTGATCTGCTGCGAAGACAGTTCCGCGTAGGACCCGGCAAAGGGATAGAGGGTGCCGGTTGGGTACAGCACGTCCGACCCGACCGGCTCGTTCACGATAAGCGAAAACGACAGCTGGTCGTTGAAGTCATGGTGAAACCCGAGCGAGACGGTGTTGTAGGATGGCGTCATGTCGCCCGACCCGATGGGCACCCCGTTGATGCTGCCCGACACGTCCGGCGAGATATTGCCGTAGGAAAACTCCAGATAGGTGCCCTCCTCGAACAGCATTGAGGTGGTCAGCATATCGCGGTCGATCGCGCCTGCATTCGCGATGACGGTACTCGCCAGCAGGGCGGTTCCTGCAAGCCCAAACTTGTTCATGAGATGTCCCTCCTTCAAACCTTCTCCACAAGGTTTTTCCATGTGCCACCACGCCAAATGGCGCGTCACTGGTCAATTATTCCCTGACGTCAGCCGGTTCAAAGCCGGGAAATGGGCGACGGAATGTTTGCGATATGTGACATGAATGCGACAATCGAAGATTAGCGCCGAGGCCGGGCCTCGGCCACGACATTCACGTAATTGGCGCCGAAAATGAGCAGGGCGCCAAGCAAGACCGACCAGCTGATCGCCTCGCCGTAGACCAGCATGCCCACGATCGCGATCACCGGAAGGCGGGCGAAATCGACCGGCAAGACCACCGTCGCGGGGGCCAGCGTCATTGCCGTGGTGATGCAAAAATGCGCGACCAGCCCGCCGAGCCCGATCACCGAGATGCCGGGCAGGGTGGCAACGGTCGGCAGCGCCATATCGCCGTCATACCCCGCGCAGACGAGCCCGAAGACAAGCTGCATCGAGGTCAGGTAGAACAGGATGCAGGTGACACTCGCGTGACGCGTCAGCTGCTTGGTGAAGATTCCGGTCAGTGCAAAGCACACCGCCGCGCCCGCCGCCGTGAGCGTGCCGAGCGAGACCGGCGTGACGCCGGGCTGCGCGATGATCAGGATGCCGAGAAAGCCGCACAGCACCACGACGAACCGACGAAAGGTGAAGCGTTCGCCCAGACCCAGCGGCGCCAGCAGGATCACCCACAGCGGACTGGTGAATTCCAGCGCGAAGACCTGCGCCAGCGGGATCAGGCTGAGCGAGGCGAGCCACAGGTTCTGGCCCGCGAAATGGGCGATGTTGCGGACCGCGTGGCGGCCTAGGTGGCGCGTGTCGATCTCACCCAGCTTGCCGCGCAGGCTGGCCAGTGCGGCCACGATCCCCACGCCGATGAGCGAGCGGTAGGTCATCATCTCGAACGTGTCGAGATCGCTGGCCAGTTCGCGCCCCGCGACCGCCATGGCCGAGAACGACAGCACCGCCCCGATCATCCACAACGCGGCGCGGCCGGGTCGTCCGGCCTCGGGGATGATGCGCACAGGTGTCACGGGGCGATGTCCTTGTGAAACGCGCGCACCGAGCGGTCGCACCCGCGCCGGTCTGCCAGTCGGTCGCAGGCTTGGCAAGTCCGGTCGTGCGCAAGGGGTGCAAGGCGGCACTGGTCAAGCGCCGTCTGCCGCCCCACATGCATAGCAACGGACACGACACAGACTGGATGACTGCCATGGAGTATCGCAAATCGCCCGAGGCTATCGCGCGGTTGAGCGCGGAAGCGTATCGCGTCACGCAGCAGAACGGCACCGAACGCCCCTTCAGCGGTGCCTATGACCACCATTTCGAACCGGGGATCTATGTCGACATCGTTTCGGGCGAGCCGCTGTTTGCATCAACGCAGAAGTTCAACTCAGGCTGTGGCTGGCCGTCCTTCGCCAAGCCGCTGGAGGCGGCGCATGTGGTCGAACGGCGCGATGCGTCACTCGGAATGCTGCGCACGGAAGTGCGCTCGGCGCATGGGGACAGTCACCTCGGCCATGTCTTTCCCGACGGGCCGCGCGAGATGGGCGGCTTGAGGTATTGCATTAACTCCGCCTCGCTCCGCTTTGTTCCGAAAGCGGAAATGGTTGCGGAAGGCTACGGCGACTACCTCGATCAGGTCGACGGGTGATGGTCGGGGGGTGCGGGCGGTTCGTCGCCTTCGGCGCCGATCCGCGCCCTCTTCGCTGCGCTCATCGGGCGGGGCGCAGGGCGGACAGGCGCGGTGCGGGATGGAGCGGTCGGAGGGGGCGCTGCCCCCGCGCCTGACGGCGCCCCCCGAAGTATTTTCGCCAAGGTGAAAGCCCGGTCAGGGCAGGGCGTCAGGGCAGGGGGTCAGGGCAGGGCGATTGCCGGCCAGTGCGCCATCCGGGCGCGGAACCACGTGCGTTGGCGCTTGGCGTATTGGCGGCTTGCGATGATTGCGGCCTCGCGTGCGGTGTCGAGTGGCATTTCGCCCCGGATCACGGCGATCAGTTCGGGCCCGCCGATCGCCTTTGCCGCCCCCCTCGCACGGTGCCAGACCGGTTCCAGCGCGCGGGCTTCGTCGAGGGCGCCATGCGCCAGCATGAGGTCGAAGCGGCGCGCGATCCGGTCGGCCAGCCAGTCGCGGTCGGCGGCAAGCAGGATCGGCTGGGTATCCGGGAGGGGAAGGGCCGGCGCGGGCGTGGCGGCCTGCCAAGCGGAGAGCGGCCGGCCGGTGGCGCGCAGCACTTCCCAGGCGCGCTGGATGCGCATCGGGTTCTGCCGGTCTATGCGGGTGGCGGTCACCGGATCGTCGCGGTCGAGCGTGGCGAGCATCCGGGCGGGAGCCATCGCGTCGGCCTCGGCGCGCACCTCTGGCGGGGTTGGCGGGATCTCGGCCAGCCCCTCGGTCAAGGCGGCGAAGTAGAGCCCGGTGCCGCCGGTGATGATCGGGCGCGGGCCCGCGCTTAAAAGAGGCGCCAGATCGCGCAGCCAGTGGCCGACGGAATAGTCGGCGTCGAAGGGCACATGACCGAACAGCGCATGCGGCGCGGCGGCCTCTTCCCCGGGGGACGGACGCGCGGTCAGCACGCGCCAGCCGTCGTAGACCTGAAGCGCGTCGGCATTGACGATGCGCCCGCCCTGTCGGGCGGCGATTTCCAAAGCCAGGGCGGTCTTGCCCGACGCGGTCGGCCCGGCGATCAGGACCGGGCGCTCCGGCGAGAGGGTGGCAATATCGAACAACGGTTTCGGGCCTGCGTGCTGGAACGATCTCGGGTGGGGGCAAAGCCGGGATTGGCCGTTGAACCCTGCCCCCGTTTAGGCCATGTTGCGCCCGGTCGCAAAGCGGCCGTTTCCCGACCCCAGACCCAAGGACAGCCCATGGCCGACGATACCGCCCCCGCCCCGACCTATTCGCGTGTGATGCTCAAGATTTCCGGCGAGGCGCTGATGGGCGATGCGGGCTACGGGCTGAATCCGCCGACGGTGGAGCGGATCGCACGCGAGGTGAAATCCGTGCATGATATGGGGGTCGAGATCTGCATGGTCATCGGCGGCGGCAACATTTTCCGGGGCTTGCAAGGCTCTGCACAGGGGATGGAGCGCGCGACCGCCGATTACATGGGGATGCTGGCCACGGTGATGAACGCGCTGGCCATGCAGGGCGCGCTGGAAAAGCTGGGCATCCACACCCGCGTGATCAGCGCTATCCCGATGGACCAGGTCTGCGAGCCGTATATCCGCCGCCGCGCCGTGCGCCACCTCGAAAAGAAGCGGGTGGTGATCTTCGCCGCCGGCACCGGCAACCCCTACTTCACCACCGACACCGCCGCCACGCTGCGCGCCAACGAGATGAACTGCGAGGCGATCTTCAAGGGCACCAAGGTTGACGGCGTCTATGATCGCGATCCGGTCAAGTATCCCGATGCGGTGCGCTATGACGAGGTGTCCTACGACGATGTGCTGGCGCAGCATCTTGGCGTGATGGACGCCTCTGCGATTGCACTGGCGCGCGAGAACGGCATGCCGATCATCGTCTTCAGCCTCGATGAACCCGGTGGACTGAAGGGCATTCTCGCCGGGGAAGGCACCTATACAAAGGTGCGCTGACCGGGTTAGAACCGGATCGGAAAAACGACCTGACGGAGGGACGGGCATGTCCGAGGACGATGTCGAAATTGATATGGACGATCTGCAACGGCGGATGGAGGGGGCGCTGGCCAGCCTTCGCACCGAGTTTGCCAGCCTGCGTACCGGCCGGGCCTCGGCCTCGATGCTGGAACCGGTGATGGTCGAGTCCTACGGCCAGATGACCCCGATCAACCAGGTCGGCACCGTGAACGTGCCGGAACCGCGCATGGTCACCATCAATGTCTGGGACAAGGCGATGGTGAACAAGGTGGAAAAGGCGATCCGCGACTCCGGGCTCGGCATCAACCCGCAGATGAACGGCACCATCATCATGCTGCCAATCCCCGAATTGAACGAGGAACGCCGCCGGGAACTGACCAAGGTTGCCGCGCATTACGCGGAACACGCGCGTGTCGCCATCCGCAACGTGCGTCGCGACGGCATGGACCAGGTCAAGAAGGCCAAGGCAGCGGGCATGTCCGAGGACGACCAGAAGCTGTGGGAATCCGAGGTGCAGGAACTGACCGACACCCATATCGGCAAGGTGGATGCCTCGCTCGCCGCCAAACAGGAAGAGATCATGCAGGTCTGAGGACTTGCACGATCGCCGGTGAGCGCAGCTGATGGCCACGAAGGACCCTTCAAGCATCCCCCCGCGTCATGTCGCGATCATCATGGATGGCAATGGCCGCTGGGCAAAGCTGCGCGGGCGGCCGCGGCTCGTGGGTCATCACGCCGGGGCGCGGAGGGTCGAGGAAATCGTCGAGGCGTGCACGCCGCTCGGGGTGAAATACCTCACGATCTTCGCCTTCTCGACCGAGAACTGGAAGCGCACCCAGACCGAGGTCGCCGGGCTGATGCGGCTGTTCAAGCGGTTCATCTCGGCCAAGGCGCAGGCACTGAACGACCGACAGGTGCGGGTGCGCTTCATCGGCGACCGGGTGCGGCTGGAGCCGCGGTTGCAGGACATGATGGACGGGCTGGAACTGCTGACTGCGGACAATGCCGGCGTCAACCTGACCATCGCGCTGAATTACGGTGGCCGCGACGAGGTGGCGCGCGCCACCAAACGGTTGGCGCAGGACGTGGCGGCGGGGCGGTTGCGGCCCGAGGACGTGGATGGCGAGACGCTGCCGCGTTACCTCGACACCTGTTACCTGCCCGACCCCGACCTCGTGATCCGAACCTCGGGCGAGGCGCGGATTTCCAATTTCCTGCTCTGGCAGTCGGCTTATGCGGAATACGAGTTCATCGACACGCTGTGGCCCGATTTCTCGGCCGATGAGTTTGCCAGGGTGCTGACCCGCTACGGCCAGCGTGACCGGCGCTTCGGAACGGTGAAGGCGTGAGGCGGGTGAGCGCAACGGCGAAATGGGGCGATCTGGGGCCGCGGGTGGTCTCTGGCGTGGTGATGGCCGCACTGGGGTTTGGCCTGCTTTACCTCGGCGGCGTCCCGCTTTTGCTGGGGCTGGCGGCGATTGGCGGCCTGGCAGTGTGGGAATTGCACCGCATGTTGGGCGGCCAGATGCCGCGCATGGCGGGTGGGCTGGCGGCGACGGGGGTTGCCGCAGCCTGCGCGGCGCAGGTGTTCGCCTTCGCAACAGGCGACGGGCTATGGGACGGGGTTTACCTCAGCCCGTGGATCGTGCCGCTCATCGGACTGGCGATCTGGGGCGGGGTTCAATCGGTGCCGCCGCGCCACCGCTGGGTCTTTACCTCTTACGGTCTTCTTGTCCTCTTCGCGGTTGCCGGGCTGTTCTACCTGCGCATCTTGCATGGGTGGATCTTCGTGCTCTTCGTGGCTGGCGTGGTGGTGGCCACCGATATCGCCGGGTATTTCGCGGGGCGTTTTCTTGGCGGTCCGAAATTCTGGCCGCGTGTCAGCCCGAAAAAGACCTGGTCGGGCACCGTCGCGGGCTGGATCGCCGCTGCCCTCATGGCCTGGGCGCTGCTGGGCTGGGTCCCGGCGATAGTGCTCGGCATCGCGCCGCTTCTGTCGCTGGCCTCGCAGATGGGGGACGCCGCCGAAAGCGCGATCAAGCGGCGGGCGGGGTTCAAGGATACCTCGACGCTCATTCCCGGCCATGGCGGGGTGCTGGACCGGTTCGACGCGATGATCGGCGCAAGCGCGGTGGCGACGCTGGTGATGGTGATCGGCCGGGGGTGGGTGCTTTGACCCGGTCGGTGAGCATATTCGGCGCCACTGGCTCGATCGGGCAGAACACGCTCGACCTGATCCGGCGCAATCGCGACGGCTACCGCGTGGTGGCGCTGACCGGTGGGCGCAATGTGGACCGGCTGGCGGCGGATGCGCGGGAATTCGGGGCGGAACTGGCCGTCACCTGTTTCGAGGCGTGCCTGCCGGCGCTGCGCGCGGCGCTGTCGGGTAGCGGTATTGCTGTCGCGGGCGGCGCGGCGGCGCTGATGGAGGCCGCGGATCGCCCTGTCGACTGGACCATGTCGGCCATCGTCGGCGCGGCCGGGCTGGCGCCGGGGTTTCGTGCGCTGCGCCACGGTTGCACGCTGGCGCTGGCCAACAAGGAAAGCCTTGTCACCGCCGGGCCCTTGCTGATGGCCGAGGCGCGGGCGCATGGCGCGCGGATCCTGCCGGTCGACAGCGAACATTCCGCCGTCTTCCAGGCGCTGGCGGGCGAAGACATGGCGGCGGTGGAGCGTATCATCATCACCGCCTCGGGCGGGGCCTTGCGCGACTGGCCGCTCGACCGGCTGGCCGAGGCGACGGTGGCCGAGGCCGGGGCGCATCCCAACTGGGAGATGGGACAGCGGATCACCATCGATTCCGCGTCGATGTTCAACAAGGCGCTGGAACTTATCGAAACGAAGGAATTCTTTGGCGTCGAGCCGGAGCAGATCGAGGCCGTCATTCACCCGCAAAGCATCGTCCACGCGCTTGTCGGGTTCCGTGACGGGGCGCTGATGGCGCATCTGGGCGCGCCCGACATGCGCCACGCCATCGGCTACGCGCTGCACTGGCCCGACCGGCGGGCGCTGCCGGTGGCGCGCATCGACCTTGCCCGGCTGGCCACGCTGGAGTTTCGCGCCCCCGACCTTGCCCGCTTCCCGGCGTTGCGGCTGGCGCGCGAGGTGATGGCTACGGGCGGCGGCGCGGGCGCGGTGTTCAACGCCGCCAAGGAAGTCGCGCTGGACCAGTTCATTGCCGGGGCGATCAAATTCACCGACATGTCGCCGCTGGTCGAGGCGACGCTTGACGCGATGTCGCGCGAAATTCGCCTTGCCGATGCCATGGACAGCCTTGAGACAGTGCTTGAAACAGATCATCTGACACGCATCCGGGCACGAGACCTGGCAAGATCAAGACAGGAGCAGACCACGTGACCGAGCTTATCCCTTCCTTTGGCGGCTTCGCCTTCACCCTGCTGGCCTTCGTGGTGGCGTTGTCGATCATCGTCGCGATCCACGAATACGGCCACTACATCGTGGGGCGCTGGTCGGGCATTCATGCCGAGGTGTTCTCGCTCGGTTTCGGTCCGGTGCTGTGGTCGCGCGTGGATCGGCACGGCACCAAGTGGCAACTCGCGGCGCTGCCCTTCGGCGGTTACGTGAAATTCCTCGGTGATGCCAATGCCGCCTCTGGCAAGGACGGCGCGGCTGTCGACGCACTCGACCCGGTCGAACGGCGCCGCTCGATGCATGGCGCGCCGCTTTGGGCGCGGGCGGCGACGGTGGCCGCCGGGCCGATCTTCAACTTCATGCTCTCGATCCTCGTCTTCGCCGGGGTAATGGTGTTCTCCGGGCAGGCCTCGACCGATCCTGTGGTGGGCGACATCCGCCCGATGCCCGCCGAAATGCAGGTGCTGGAGCCGGGTGACCGGATCACCGCCATAGAGGGCGAGCCGGTCGAGACGCTCTCGGACGTGCTGGAACTTGGACGAACCCTGCCGCCCGCCGAGGTGCTGACCTACGAGATCGAGCGCGACGGCAATGCGATGAGCGTCGAGGCCAATGTTCCCCTGATCCCGGTGGTGGAAAGCGTGACACCGCGTTCCGCCGCGATGGATGCCGGAATCGAGCAGGGCGATGTGATCCGCCGGATCGACGGCAGCCCGGTCTATGCCTTCGAACAACTGCGCAGCGCGGTGGAAGCGGCCGAGGGCGCCGACCTGGCGCTGGAGGTGTGGCGCGCCGGCGAGATCGTCGAGATCACGCTTGCCCCACGCCGGATGGATCTGCCGTCGCCCGAGGGCGGGTTCGAAACCCGCTGGCTGATCGGTATCACCGGCGGGCTGTTCTTCGAGCCCGAGATTGTCCGCGTCGGGCCAGGGGACGCGCTTCGGGCCGGGGTGCGGACGGTCGGCACGGTGATCGAGACGTCGCTGTCGGGGATGTGGCACATGATCACCGGCGCAATTTCCAGCTGCAACCTGCAAGGGCCGATCGGCATAGCCGAGACCTCGGGCGCGGCGGCAAGCCAGGGCTTCGACAGTTTCATCTGGTTCGTTGCGGTGCTGTCCACCGCGGTCGGCTTGCTCAACCTTTTCCCGATCCCGGTGCTCGATGGCGGCCACCTGCTGTTTCACGCCTTCGAGGCCGTCGCGGGACGCCCGCCATCCGACAAGGTGATGCAGATTTTCATGACCGTGGGGCTGACGCTGATCCTCGGGTTGATGCTGTTCGCGCTGACCAATGACCTGTTTTGCCCGTGATCTGAAAGGGCGGGGCAGGCGGGGCTGCCGGTTTCGCAAAAGCGTCGCAGGCGGGTCAAAATCCCGCCCCAATTAGAGGCGACTCTCGTCGGTGCACGCGGAAAATCCCGCGTGGCAAACCGAGGCCAGACCGATGAGAATGATCAACGACAGTTACCGCAGCATCACCTTCTTCGTGGAGGTGAACATCGACAGGTTCCTTGTCCCGCTGACAATCGTCGGCGCGCTTCTGCTGGCCGGCTGGCTGATTTCTCTCTGATCCGACGCCCCGGATCGTTCCCCTTTGACGTTCCCTTGAAGGGCTTCTCGCGCGGGCCGGACACCGCCTTCGCGTCGCTGTATCGGTCGCGTGCCCAGATCCCCCCGGCGCGGCAGTGCGGCAGCGCCCGGCAACCTCTTGATTTCGCGTGTTTCGGGCAGCGTTGAGCCGGGCGGTCCTGGGGGGCGTCATGTCCGCGCGATGTATATCTGGTGCCACGGTCCGCAATTACCTCCAGACCGTGGGCGCTCGCGTTTTGACAACCCCCCCGGCGCAAGATAGAGCTTTGGCTTAGTTGCTAATGCACTGCGGGGCGGATTCGATGTATGCGATAGCTGGATTGTCCAGAGTTTTCAGACGTGTTGCGGCTGTCCTTGCGCTGCTGTGCGCGTCGCTGATTCTCATCCCTTCAGAGGCGGGGGCGCAGGATTACCGCTTCACCTCGTTCGCGGTCGAGGGCAACGAACGCGTCGATCCGTCAACGGTGCTGGCCTTCCTCGGCATCGAGCCTGGCCAAAGCGTCAGCGCATCGGAACTGAACGACGCCTTTCAGCGCCTGCAGGGGTCGGGGCTGTTCGAAAGCGTCGAGCTGGAGCCGCGCGGCGCGACGCTCGTTGCGGTGGTGCGCGAATACCCGACGATCAACCGTATCAACATCGAAGGCAACCGCCGTATCGAGGATGCGGATCTGATGACGGTGGTGCAGTCGCAGCCGCGCCGTGTCTATTCGCCGTCTCTGGCCGAACAGGACGCCGCCGCGATCACCCAGGCTTATGAGCTTCAGGGGCGTCTGACGGCCACCGTCACGCCGGCGATCATCCGACGCAGCGAGAATCGCGTCGATCTGGTGTTCGAGGTGGCCGAGGGGCGCGTCGTCGAAACCGAGCGGATCGCGTTCGTCGGCAACCGTGCCTATTCCGACCGTCGTCTGCGGCGCGTTGTGGAAAGCACGCAGGCAGGCATTTTCCGGCAACTGATCGGGTCAGACACGTTCATCGCCGATCGCATCGCGTTCGACAGGCAATTGCTGTCCGATTTTTACCGCGACCGGGGCTATGTCGACTTCACGGTGCAAAGCGTCACCTCCGAACTCGCCCGCGAACGCAACGCGTTTTTCATCACCTTCAACCTCATCGAGGGGCAAAGCTTTTCCTTCGGTGAGATCACGACCGTCAGCGAGATCGCGGATCTCGACGCGCAGCAATTTCAGGACACGGTGCGCATCCGCCCCGGCGTGACCTTCTCGCCGCGTCTGGTGGACACGACGATTACCCGGATGGAGAACCTTGCCTCGCAGATGGGGCTGCGCTTCATCCGGATCGAACCGCGCGTGACCCGCAACGACGAGGATCTGACGCTGGATATCGAGTTCGTGATTTCGCGCGGGCAGCGCGTGTTCGTCGAACGGATTGACATCGAGGGCAACGCCACCACGCTGGACCGCGTCATTCGCCGCCAGTTCCGCAGCGCCGAGGGCGATCCGCTTGACCCGCGCGACATCCGGCAAAGCGCCGAACGCATCCGCGCGCTCGGTTATTTTTCCGATGTCGCGGTCGATGCGCGACCGGGGTCCAGCGAAGAGCAGGTCATCGTCGACGTGAATGTCGAGGAACAACCGACCGGGTCGCTTGGCTTTGGTGCCAACTACTCGACCGATACCGGCGTCGGGCTGGCGATCACCTTTTCCGAGGAAAACTTCCTTGGTCGTGGTCAGATGTTGCGGTTTGGCGTCGACACATCGGCGGATTCGCGCAGCTTCAACCTCGCCTTCACCGAGCCGGCCTTCCTCGGGCGGGATCTGGAATTCGGGCTGCGCGCGTATTATACGACCACCGATCAGCAGAACGCCTCCTTCGGCACCGAGAATATCGGCCTCCAGCCCAGCCTTTCCTTCCCGGTCAGCGAATATGGCCGCCTGTCGCTGCGCTACCGCCTGTCCGAAGACAGCCTGACCAATGTTCCGCCGACGTCTTCGCCGATCCTGATCGCGGAGGCGGGCTCCTTCATCACCTCGTCGATCGGTTACACCTACAGCTACAGCACCCGCGATACCGGGCTGAACCCGAATGCCGGCGTGACGCTGCGCTTCGGTCAGGATATCGCCGGGCTTGGCGGCGATCGGGAATATATCCGAACCCAGGCGGCGGTGATCGGCGAAACCTCTGTCCTGCGCGAGGAGGTGTCGTTGCGCGCCACGCTGGAGGGCGGCGCGCTGACCATGCTGTCGGGAAATTCGCTTCGCAACGACCGGTTCCTTCTCAGTACGCGCCAGATGCGCGGGTTCGAGTCAAACGGGCTGGGACCGCGCGATACGCTCGCCGGTACGAGCGACGCGCTCGGCGGTAACTATTTCGTATCGGCGCGGTTCGAGACCGCCTTCCCCTTGGGTCTGCCGGAAGAATACGGGCTTTCCGGCGGCCTCTTCTACGATGTCGGCACCGTCTGGGGGCTGGATAATACCGCCGGGGCCGGCGGTGGCACGGTCGACGACGACCTGCACCTGCGCCAGTCGATCGGCTTCTCGCTGTTCTGGGAAACCCAGATCGGACCCTTGCGCTTCAACTTCAGCCACGTGCTCGACAGCCAGCCCTATGACCAGACCCGCAATTTCGATTTCACCATCGAAGCGCGGTTCTAGGCCGTCGCGCATGCGCGGGTTCGCACGATCCTTGTGTCTTGGCCTCGTCCTTGTCGGGGCGGGACCGGCCGCGTTTTCGCAGCCGCTCTCCTTCGGCCAGATCGAGGGGCCTCAGGTCGTCATCCTCAATCAGGAACGCCTGTTCAGGGACTCCCGTTTCGGACAGCGTGTGCAAGCGGAGCTTGAGGCCACGTCGGCGGCGCTTTCGCGCGAAAACCGCGACATCGAGGCCGAGCTTCTGCAAGAGGAACGTGACCTGACCGAACAGCGCGCCACGATGAGCGCCGAGGCGTTCCAGCCGCTTGCCGATGATTTCGACACGCGGGTCGAGGAAATTCGCGCCACCCAGTCGGAGCGTGTGCGCGACTTGACGCAACTGGCCGACCGGGCAGAGGCGCGGTTCCTGCGGCTGATCGCGCCGATCCTGCGCGACCTGCTGCGCGACCGGGGCGCCTCGGCGGTGATCGACGCGCGGGTCGTGCTTTATGCCGTGGATGGGGCGGACATCACCGATGTCGCGCTTGAGCGTATCGACGAGGTGCTGGGCGACGGTGGTGCGACCCCGATCCTCGATCAACTGCGCGCCGAGGCCGATGACTAGCGCTCTTGTCGCTCCGCGCCCGAGTTGCTAGGACGCACCGCACCATAAGACAAAGGACCGCAGCCCATGACGGCCGACACTCCGACAACCGCCGATATCGCCCTGATCCAGCGGATCATCCCGCACCGCTATCCGTTTCTGCTTGTCGACAAGCTGCGCGATATCGTGCCGTTCAAGACTGCCGTGGGCATCAAGAACGTCACCATGAACGAACCCCATTTCCAGGGCCATTTTCCAGGCATCCCGATCATGCCCGGCGTGACCATCATCGAGGCGATGGCGCAGACGGCCGCCGTGATGGTGGGGGTATCGGGCAATCTCGCCGACAAGCGTTTCCTCGTCTATTTCATGAGCATCGAAAAGGCGAAGTTCCGCCGCAAGGTCGGCCCCGGTGATGTGCTGGAATTGCATGTGACAGTGACGCGCGGCAAGCCCGGCGGCAAGGTGTGGAAATTCACCGGCCGCGCCGAGGTGGAGGGCGATCTTGCCTGCGAGGCCGACTTCACCGCGATGATGGACCTGCCCGCCGAGGAGTAAGCCAATGACCATTGATCCCGGTGCCGAGGTTCACCGGTCTGCCGTGATCGAGGAGGGCGCCGTCATCGGCCCCGGCTGCCGGATCGGTCCCTTTGCCGTGATCGGCCCGGAGGTGGTTCTGCACCGCGGGGTCGAGGTGAAATCGCATGTCGTGGTGACCGGCCGCACCGAGATCGGGGAGGAAACGGTGATCTTCCCGTTCTCCGTCATCGGCGAGATTCCGCAGGATCTGAAGTTCCGCGGCGAGGATACGCGGCTGATCATCGGCAGGCGCAACCGCATCCGCGAAAGCGTGACGATGAATTGCGGCACCGAGGGCGGCGGAGGCGTCACGCGCGTCGGCGATGACGGGCTTTACATGGCAGGCTGCCACATCGCCCATGATTGTCAGGTCGGCAACCGGGTGATCGTGGTCAATTCCGCTGCCGTCGCCGGGCATTGCGTAATCGAGGATGACGTGATCATCGGCGGGCTGTGCGGCATCCACCAATGGGTGCGCATCGGCAAGGGGGCCATCGTCGGCGCGCTGTCGATGGTGACCAATGACGTGATTCCGCACGGGCTGGTGCAGGGTCCGCGCGGGCGGCTTGACGGGCTCAACCTTGTGGGGCTGAAACGCCGCGGCGTGCCGCGCGATGAAATCACTGCCCTGCGCGCCGCGTTTCAGCATCTGGCGCAGGGCGACGGCACGTTCATGGACCGGGCGCGCCACCTGGCGCAGGAAAACCCCGACTCGCCCAATGTGCGCGACATCGTCGATTTCATCATGGGCGAGACCGACCGGTCTTTCCTGACGCCGGGCTAGGGCGATGGACCGCGCGATCATCGCGGGCGCCGGGGTGCTGCCGGGGTTGTTGTTGCAGGCGGGACCGGCCCATATCGTGCGGCTGGCAGGCGTGGCGTCGGATCCGCTGGAGGCGCCCGACATGCCGGCCCGGTTCGAACGTTTGGGCGCGCTGTTCGCCGATCTCAGATCTGCGGGGGTGTGCGATCTGGTTTTTGCGGGGGCGCTCAGCCGTCCGGTGCTTGATCCGGGCCAGATGGATGCGGAGACGATGGCGCTGATGCCGCGCCTTGCAAAGGCGATGGGGCAGGGCGACGATGCGCTCTTGCGCGACATTGTGGCGATTTTCGAGGAACAGGGGTTTCGCATTCTGGGGGCGCTCGACCTGCGCCCGGATCTGGCCGCCGATCCGGGGCCGATATGTGGTGCGCCGTGCGATGCGCAGCGGCGCGATGCGGCGCGGGCGCGGGCAGTGCTGGCGGCGCTCGGGGCGCTTGACGTCGGGCAGGCGGCTGTTGCCGCCAAGGGCCAGATGATCGGGATCGAGACGCTACAGGGCACCGACGCGATGCTGCGCTTCGTCGGCGCCACGCGGCCGGGGTCGGGCGGTGTGCTGGTCAAGCGCCCCAAGCCGGGGCAGGATCTGCGCATGGACACGCCCGCGATCGGGCCGGATACGGTGATGAAGGCCGCCGAGGCCGGTCTGTCGGGGATCGAGATTGTCGCTGGAACCGTGTTGATCCTCGACCGCGCCGCGACCGAAGCGGCCTGCGAGGCGGCGGGGCTGGCGCTCTGGGCGGCACCGTGAGCCTGACGCTCTTCCTCGTCGCTGGCGAGGCCTCCGGCGATCGGCTGGGGGCGGCGCTGATGGCGGGGGTGAAGGCGTTGCGCCCGGATGTGGCGTTTTACGGCGTGGGCGGACCACGGATGCGGGCCGAAGGGCTGGACAGCCTGTTTGCGATGGAGGAGCTTTCGGTCATGGGGCTGGTCGAGGTGCTGCCGAAGCTGCGCCACCTCTTCGCGCTGAAACGTCAGGCGGCGGAGGCGGCGATAGCGCTCGATCCGGCAGCGCTGATCACCATCGACAGCCCCGATTTCTGCCTGCGCGTGGCGCGGCAGGTGCGCGAGGCGGCACCGCAGATCCGAACCATGCATTACGTCGCGCCCTCGGTCTGGGCGTGGCGACCGGGGCGCGCGACGAAGATGGCGCGCCATGTCGATCACGTTCTGGCGCTGCTGCCGTTCGAGCCGCCCTTGATGCAAACCGCCGGGATGAGCTGCGATTTCGTCGGTCACCCGGTGGTCGGCGATCCGTTGGCAAGCGCAATCGAGGCCGCCGATTTGCGCACCCGCCACGGCATCGCGCCCGATGCGCCGCTTCTATTGCTGTTGCCCGGATCGCGCCGGGGAGAGGTTGCTCGCCACGTGGGCCCCTTCGCAGAGACGCTTGCGCGGTTGGTGCGCCAGCATCCGGACCTTCGCGCGGTGTTGCCGACGGTGCCACATGTCGCCCCGATGCTGCGTGCGGTGGTGCACGATTGGCCGGCGCGCCCGATCCTGCTGGACCCGACCGAGGCCCCCGACACGTATGCCGCCGACAAACGCGCGGCGTTCCGGGCAGCGGACGCGGCGCTTGCGGCGTCGGGCACCGTGTCGTTGGAACTGGCCGCGTCGGGCACGCCGATGGCGATCGCCTATGACATGAACCGGCTCAGCTTCTGGCTGATGAAGCGGATGGCGTTGATCGACACGGTGACGCTGGTCAATCTTGTCAGCGAAACCCGCACCGTGCCCGATTTCCTCGGCCCGGAGTGTCGCGCCGATCGTATCGCCCCGGCGCTGCACCGCCTGTTGACGGACCCCGCCGCGCGCGCCCTGCAGGCCGACGCGATGGCGCTGACGATGGCGCGGCTCGGCAAGGGCGGCGAGGCACCGGGCTTGCGCGCCGCGCGCTCGGTTCTGGCGCATCTGTAGCGGTCGACATCTGACGAAAGGGTTGCTCGCCTGGCGTCGAGCGGCACAGATCGGGGGGCCGGGCTGTCAGCCGTTCGACACCAGACGGCGCGATCAAGGCCCGCGCAGCCCGCACCCGCCCGCTCGCCCGCTCGCCCATGCCGGTTGCATGAAAGACGGCCACCTCGAAGCCGCGAGCCTCCAGCGCCGGTTCAAGCGCCACCATGCAGCGAAGCACGGTCTTGCCGAACGGCAAGCCCACCACCGACAAGGTCCACCGCGTGACCTGTGAAAACGGCACCATGGTGCGCGTTTCGGGCAACAACATCATCCTGTCGCCGCCGCTGATCCTGTCGGATGCGCATGTCGATACGGTGCTGGCTGTCCTTGACGCCGGATTTGCCTGCGTCGCGTGACGGTTCGGTGCGGTTCCGTTCGGTTCGGTTCGGTTCGGTGACCGGTATCCTCAGCGCCGCGCCAGCGATGCGCGCAGGCGAAGTTCGGGCATGATGCGATCGACCGTTCGCGGCAGGCCCGGGGTTTCGATCAGGGCCAGCAACCGGTCAGCGGCCATCGCCCCGACACGGTCCAGATCAATGGCGACCGAGGTCAGCGGCGGGTCGATCAGGTCGAGCGGGTGGGTCTCGTTATACCCGGTAAGCGACACATCCTGCGGGCAGTGCAGCCCGGCCTTCCGCAGCGTGCGCAACGCGCCAAGCGCAACGCGATCGTTGACCGCCATGATGACGCTAGGCGGTGTTGCGCGGCGTGCCAGCAACTGCTGCGTCGCGGCGGCGCCATCCTCGCTGGTCATCCGGGGCACGAAGACGAGACGGTCATCGGCGATGTCCACGCCATGCGCGCGCAGCCCCGTCACGATCCCTTCCAGCCGGTCCTTGCTGGTTGACAGGTTTTGCGGTGCGGCGATGACGCCGACATCGCGGTGCCCCGCTGCGGCCACGGCCTGCGCGAGCGCCCGCATGCCGGACAGGCAATCGTCGATCACCGCGGCGCAATTCGGATCCTCGGGGCGGCGCAACACCGAGACGAGCGGCAGCCCCAGATCCTCGGCCATGGCCACCACCGGGTCCACAAGCCGCGTCGTGCCAAGGATCACGCCATCGACGAGCCGCGCGCTCATCTTGGCGAACATGTCGGTCTCGGCATCGGGGTCGAACCCGGTGTTGCCGATCACCGCCATATACCCGGCCCGCGCCAGACGCCGTTCCAGCCCGGTCAGGATGCGCGGGTAGACCGGATCGGCAATGTCATGCACGATGACCCCGATCAAGCGGCTGGAACGTGTCTTCAACGCCGCCGCAGAGGCGTTCGGAACATAGCCCAACCGGGACGCGACCTTGCGGATCCGCGCCGCCGTGTCGGGGCCGACGCGTGCTTCACGATCGCCGCTCAGCACCCGCGACACGGTCGAGGGGTGAACATCGACCGCCCGCGCCACATCTATCAGGCGGGCGCGGGTCTTTTTGCCTGGCCCTGTGGCCGGGACGATGCGTTCAGGCCCTGTTTCCTCGTCCGACACCTGTTGCCCCGATCAGCGCCCCCCGAACCAGCGGTCAATATAGACCATGTCGGGAAACGCCGTCAGCAATGCAAGCACGAAAATCATCATCAGCGCGAACGGCGCAGCGCCCCAGAAGACATCGCCCAGCGTGATGCGCTTGTCTTCAAGGCAGCCCTTGATGACGAAACAGGCCATGCCCAGCGGCGGGGTCAGCAGGCCGACCTCGACCGCGATGACGGTGATGATGCCGAACCAGATCGGATCGGCGCCGAAGCCCTGCACGACCGGCAGGAACAGCGGCACCATGATCAGGATGATCGAGACGGAATCGATGATCGTGCCAAGAAACAGGATGACGAGAATGTAGATCAGCACGACCAGCAGAAAGCTGTCCGTCGCCGTCTGCATCATGTTGCCGATCTCGACCGGGACGCCGGCCAGCCCGAGCGAGCGGGTATACATCGTCGCCGCGATGACGAGGAAACAGACCGAAGCCGTCAGGTGCCCGGTCTCTTTCAGCACATCCCAGAACCGCGCCAGCGTCAGCTTGCGCCGGGCAAAGGCAAGGATCAGCGCGGCGAGCGAGCCCACGGCCCCGGCCTCCGTCGGGGTGAAGACGCCGCCATAGATCCCGCCCAGAACGATCGTGATGAGAAACAGGATCGGCAGCGACTTGGCGGCGATCTCGGCCGGGCCGCGATGGACCTTGATATCGACAGCGCCAGGCTCCGCGAAGCGCCCGGTGCGATCATAGACGAAAGACGGCGCGAGATAGGCCATCGAGATGATCCCGAGGCAATAGACCGATGACAGCAAGATCCCCGGCCCGATCCCGGCAAAGAACATCATGCCGATGGATTGCTCTGTCAGGATTGCGAAGATGATCAGCAGAATGCTGGGCGGGATCAGCATGCCCAGCACGGAACTGCCGGCAACGGTGCCGACGGCAAAGCGCGGGCTGTAGCCAAGGCGCAGCATCTCGGGCACCGCGACGCGGGTGAAGATCGCGGCGGAGGCGATGGAGACCCCGGTCACCGCGGCAAATACCGCGTTCGATCCGACCGTGGCCAACCCCAGGCCGCCGCGCAACCGGCGCAGGAAATGATCGCCCACATCATAGGCGTCGCGCCCGACATCCGATGCGCTCATGATCATGCCCATCAGCACGAAAAGCGGGATCACGGCGAAGGTCTGGTCGGCGACTCCATCGGCGGCGGCCAGCGTCAGCAGGCGGATGGCAAGCTCCGGGTCGCCGCGCTGCACGGTGACGGACAGGAACGACACGAGGCTGAGCGCGATCGCCACATGCATGCCCGAATAGATCAGCAGGACGATGAGACCGACGGACAGGAACCCGATTTCGAGGCCACCCATCAGCCCGCCCCCTGGCGCAGGTCACGCCCGCGCCTGAAGGCAAGAACGAGAAATTGAAGGCAGGCCGCGACTGCGCCGAGGAACAGGATCGCCTCCAGCGGCCATGTCGGCGCGGTGAAGATCCCGACATTGCCCTTGAAATAGCCGCGCGTCCACGCATCCACCACCCGCGGCGCCTGCCCGAAGGCGATCAGCGCGAAGACCACTGCGCCGACAAGGTTGAAGGCGATGCGCAGGGACATCTCGACGCGCCGGATCCCGCGGCGTTCAAGGTAGCCGAGCAGCGCCTCGGACCGCGTCAGCCGCTTGCCCGCCACGGCATGCGCAACGGTCAGGTAGACCACCGCGACAACGCCCATCTCGGTCAGTTCCAGCGTCCCGACCAGCGGCGTGTTCAGCAGCCACCGGCCGAAAACGTCGATGTTCACGAGCACCATCATGACCAGCACGAACACCGCGCCCACCGTGTTCATCAGCGACGTGATCGGCGTCAGCAGCGTGACCGGCTCGGGGACGTCATCGCCCCCGAGCCGTGTTTCCGGCGCCTTTTTCACTGTTCGTCCCAATCGCGCGCGACGGTCTGGTCGGCGGCGCGCATCGCGTCCATGTAATCGGTCAGGATCGCCTGCGCCGGAACGCCCCGCGCTTCGAGCGAAGCCACCCATTCCTGCGCGATGTTGGGAAGCGTCGCCGCCCATTCGTCCCGCTCCGCCGGGTCGATCACGGTCACCGTGCCGCCGTGTTCGAGGAAGGTTTCGCGCGCCTGTGCGCCAAGCTCGGCGGCAAACTCGCCCAGTGCGACGCCGTAGGCCTGCGCCGCCTCTGTCATCGCGACCTGGACCTCTTCGGGCCAGCTGTCCCACGTGTTCTGGTTGACGTTGATGACATAGCTGTTCACCCCGCCCAGTTGCGCGTCGAAGTAGTGATCGCAGACCTCGTAGAAGCGCAGCGACACGACCGCCTCGCCCCAGACGAGCATCGCGTCGGCAACGCCCGTCTCCACCAGCTGGTAGAAATTGCCGAGCGTGCCGGTCAGCCCCGTTGCGCCGACCGGTTCGATCCAGCGCAGGTTCGGGCCTGCCCCGGCGACCTTGAGCCCGTCGATATCGTCGAGGCTGTCGATCGGCGTGGTGGAGCACAGGATATAGTTGTCCGGAATGCCGCTGACCGAGAGGCTGACCTGATTCAGCGGCTCCCAGGTTTCGGCGAAGGCGGGGTATTGCTCGACCAGCCCGTCGACAACCTCGTGGATCAGCACCAGATCGTTGGTGGTGAACGGGGTCACGTAGCCGATCTGGTAAACCGGCAGCCGGTCGGCATGAAAGGCGGTCGGGATGACGCCCATATCGGCAAGACCGACCTCGATCGCCTCCAACTCGCCGGACGGTCGCGCCAGCGTTCCGGAAAACGCCTCTTGCCAGTCGATGGCATATGTTCCGGTTTCCGCAAGGCGGGCATCGACCGCAGGCATGAAGTTTTCCTGAAGGACCCTGACGGCGGCCACCGCGGGCGAAAAGCCCGACACGATGGTTACGTCGATGGTTTCCTGCGCAGCCGCAGGCCCCGCCGTCGCCATCATCGCGGCCAGGATTGCGGTGCGGCCAAGATATGGTTTCAAGGCAGTAGTCATGGATGTTTCCTCCCTAGGTTGAATTCCGGTCTTCAGATGTCGACGGCCTCGCCGTCATTGATCCGAAGGCTGTGCTTGACGTCGTTCGCCTGTGCCAGCGTCGCCTCCACGAAGCAGGCCCGTTTCGATGCGGCGATCAGGTCTTTCACCTTTTCCGCCGGTGCCTCCGAGCTTAGCGCGATGCTGATCTCGAACCCTGCCGGGCGCGCCTGGTAGGGGCCGACAGGGTCAGGCACGGCCACCCATTTCGCGCTGCAACCGACCTCGATATCGCTCACGTCGATGGCGAGTTTCTTGGCGAACACGCGGATCTGGGTCATCAGGCACCCGACAAGACCGGTCAGGAAATATTCCAGCGGCGTCGGCGCCGTGTCTTCCCCGCCCTGAAAGCGCCCTTCGTCGGTGGCAAGCGTGCGCTTGACCTTGAACGGCCTCAGCGCCTCGTTCGTGATCTCGTTGCGCAACTTGCCAACGCAAACCCCGTCCGAGCGGAATTCCACGTTGAAAATTGGGTCTCCAGCCATTTCTTGCCCCATCCTTCTGCGACAGCCCCTTTGGTGCAGCCAGTTTGCGCAAACGTTTGTTCATGGTGCGCAGCGATCGGCCACCCTGTCAAATCCGAAGATAATCATTTTGGATATCTGGCTGCGTCCGGACCAGCCGCGTGACGCGTCAGCGTCGTATCAGCCGCGCATGTTTGCGATCCGCAGCGCACCACAGGCGCCACAAGCGCCGTTCTGTGCGACAAAACCCCGAAGACAGGTGTGTTCCGGGGTAAATGTGCTTGAAGGAAGTTTGTGAACGGTGGTAAGAAGCCATCCGTTGCGGGTGTAGCTCAATGGTAGAGCGAGAGCTTCCCAAGCTCCAGACGAGGGTTCGATTCCCTTCACCCGCTCCATAAGGATCTTCAGAGCATTGAAATTACTGAAAAATTATTAATGCTTGGGAACAAGACTGCCCTCCGACCCGCCCCTGGTAAGCCTGCAAAAAAGTGACGCCGCCCGCCTCATTCGCATGAACCGCTCGGGCTGATGGGCGTCGATCACCGCATCAGCATCGACGCCCGCAAGCCTGCAAACGGTGTGGAAGTCCTCGGATCCTATCCATCCGGGATCCACGCCATTTGCCGTGTCGTGCCAACCGCATAGAAAATCCGCGCCCCATATCGCCTTTTCACCGACGAGAACCGCCATCCGCAGCATCCCCTTTCCATGAAAAAGGGCAGGCCCGAAGGGCTCTGATGCACAAATCCTCGAACCTTCTTTACCTTAAGTCTTTGTTTTCATTAAATTCCAAATCTAATCCATGAACGAGCGATGCTTCTGCTTCCACTTCGACACCATGGCTTTGAAATATCGCGATGCGTCAGCGGAGAGCGTCATCCTCCCGATCACCGGCTTTGGGCGACGCAATGTGCCGAGCCGCTGCCGCAGCGATAGCTCCCCAGACAACCAAGCGTAGGCTCATGGCACCAACGGTACGCATCTCGAACGCTGCACCCTGGAAGACGTACAGGCCGAAGAGAGCGAACACCGCTGCGATCGTCACCGCCAGACCAACGGAGAGCGTGACCGCCCAACGGCGACCCATGGCGATGCCGAGTCCTGCGAGCACGTAGACGAACCCCGACAGGACATTGAACCACAGGACGAAGGGGACGCATTTCCCGCGGCGGCCACCGCGGCTAGTCCGCCGAACAGCGCCCTGCCGCCGGATACGATCGTCAGAAGGCAAAGACGACCGCCACGCCTGCCGCGACCCTCAGCGGCCAGCTACGAGGTGTTTGCACCGTCGTGGTTCAAGTCCTTTTCTCATGTTCGGTCTTCGTCGCCCACAAGACGCCCATCCTCCAGCGTCAGGATGCGGTCCGCGCGATCGAGGATGCGATTGTCATGCGTGACCATCAGCGTGGTCGTGCCGCGCGCCCGTCCCAACTGTTTCAAGAGATCGACCACACTGGCGGCCGTTTCCCAGTCAAGGGCCGCCGTGGGTTCGTCCGCCAGAACGACATCGGGGTTGCCGACCAGGGCCCGGCCGATCGCCACACGCTGCTTCTGTCCGCCCGACAGGTTGGCGGGGAGATAGTCCAGCCGCTCAGAAAGCCCGAGAAGGGTCAGGATATGGGCCGCGGCCTTGTCCGACACTTCACGGTCCATGCGTCCCTTCACCTGCAGGCCCATAAGCACGTTCTGTCGCGCGGTCAGGCTTTCGTGGAGGTTGTGGGCCTGGAAGATGAACCCGAGGCGACGCCGCAGCCGGACGTTTTGCGCGGTCGTCGCATTGCGCAGTTCCTGACCCAGCAGGAGAACGGATCCTTCCTGGATTTCTCGAAGGCATCCCAGCAGGGTCAGAAGCGTGGTCTTGCCCGACCCCGAGGGGCCGACCATCACGATGAAACTGCCGCGCCTTATCCGCAGGTCGATATCGAACAACGCCTGCTTGCGCGCCTCGCCGGCTCCGAACCAGTGGTTCAGGGCGCTGGCCCGAATTGACAAGTCCTCGTCTGGCATCTTCAAAACAGATCCGCCGGGTCGGCCGCGGCCAGCCGCCGGGTCGCGATCATCCCGGACAAGGCCGAAAACACGACGGTGCCGATGAAGACGGTAACCGCCATCCCGAACGAGATGAACAGCGGCAAGGTCGTCACCTTCGCCATCAGCGTCAGGATGCCCCAACCGGCGATCACGCCGGGGATGAAGCCGAGCACGCCGAGGATGACAGCCTCCTCGACGACGACGCCAAGGAAGAAGCCCTGCCCATAGCCCATCGCCTTGAAGGTCGCGTATTCCCTCAGGTGATCGGCGACGTCGGCGGACAGCACCTGAAACACGATCACGATCCCCACGAGCACGCCGATCAGCACGCCGAAGCCGAAGATGACGCCGGTGGGTCGCTGGGTCTGCTGAAACCGCACCTCTTCGTCCATCGCATCGGCATAGCTGCGGATGCGCAGCGTCGGGTCGGCGATCAGCGTCTTCAACCGATCAACCACCGCGTCGGGCTGTGCCCCGGGCCGGAGGCGCAACAGGATGTGATCCGGGGCGCCGGAACTGCGCGCCGGAAACAGCGACAGAAAGGTCTGGTCGGACACCAGCAGGTATCCGTCGCCAACAAAGCCCCCACCCCCTGCGAAGGTGTCGTAGGCGGTCAGGGTCCGGCCTTGGGTCTCAAAGGAAAGCGGCGTCTGCAGCCGGATCGCCGCCGCTTCCTCCTGCGTGAGCCCGCGGGCGAGCCGGTCCAATATGGCCGCGTCCTGAACTTGCAGAACGTCGATATCGGCGGCGATTTCAGGCGCAAGGAAAGCGGTGCGGAAGGGGTCGATGCCGAAGGTCGTCAGGCTGATATCCGTCTCGCCCCGATCCCATGGCACCATCGCCACGAACAATCCCATGCCGTCCACGACATCCGGGTCGGCAAGGGCCTGAAGCATCCATTGCCGCGCGACGTTTCCGCCGTCTGTCAGCGTGTTGGCGTCGGCGGCGGAGATCAGGATGTCACCCTGAAAGAATTGATAGGGGCGCAGCGTCGAGACGCCCATCGAGCTCATGAGCCCAAGCTGGACGAAGACAAGAACGTTGGCGAAGGCCACGCCTGACAGCGCGGCGGCGAACCGTCCGCGCTGGTGCACAAGCTGTAGCCAGCCGATCGGCAATCGGCCCAGCAGCCGCGTAAGAAGCCGGCTCATCGGGCGACCCGCCCGCCCGCGCCGGTGTCGATCCGGGCGATCACTTCAAGGTTGGTGAAGCGTGAAGCGATCTCCGACGACTCCGCGTCAAGTGCGACCACGACCCTGATCACCCGGGCATCGGTGTTCGCCGCCACGTCGTCCGACATCAGCCCTTGCCGTCCTACCGTCAGGCCGATGCTCTCGACGGTTCCGTGCAGGGTGCGCCCAATCGCGTTGGCCACAAGCTCCACCGGCTGTCCGGCCATGACCGTGGCAATCCGGTCCTGATAGATTTCCACCTCGGCCGTCATCTGGCTGATATCGCCCATCTGCATGACACCCTCGGCTGGGGGGCGCTGTCCCGGTGTCGCGTGAATGTCGAGGATCGTCCCGGCGATCGGGGCGACGACGATGCTGCGGGCCAGATCGAGTTCGACCCGCGCAAGTTCGGCCTCGGCCGCCTCCACGTTGCGGGCCGCGACCACGACGTCGGGTTGATCGTCGATCTCGGCGGATGAAAACCGGGCAAGCGTGGCTTCTGCACGCGTGATCGCAAGCGCCGCCTCCTGGGTCGCGGTGCGGGCGGCGTCGAGCGTGACACTGGTCGAAACGCCGCGATCGACCAGCTCTTCGGTGCGCTCAAGGGTTGCCTGCGTGTCGCGGTAGGTGCCGCGGGCCTGCTCCAGCGTGGCCTGTGCCTCATCCCTGCTGGCCTGCACGGCGCTGCGCGTCTGCAGAAGGGTCGCCTGTCGCACGGCGAGATTGGCTTGCGCCAGGAACACGGCGCTTTCCAACGCCGCCCGGTTGTCGAGATACGCAAGCGGCGCTCCGCGCTCTACACGATCCCCGACTGCGACCAGGATCTCCGCGACCCGCGCATCGCTCGCGCCGTAGGGTGCAGCCACGACGGCCACATCGCCCCGCGGCATCACACGCGCCAGACCGACGACATCGGTGGGCAGCATCGTCTCGACCATGTCCTGCGGCAGTTCGATGTTCGGAGGCAGCGCGATCGGCGCACCCGACCCTCCGCCTGGTTGCAGACCTGTCAGTTCATAGAATTTCTGCAAGGCGGGCGGCTGGAAATACAGGCCGATGACCGCACCAGAGAACATGAAGACGGGGATCAGCAGCACCAGAAGGTACCGCTTGCGAAATCGACTGCCTTTGCGTGGAAAATCCTCGGTCGGTGCTTCAACCAACAGTGGCAATTCGGTTTCGGCAGGGCGTGTCATTCGAAGGGACCTTTATTGGGAGCCGAAGCGTCATGAGACCTTCAAAACGGATGGCTCTGAGGTTGGCCCACCACCCCAGCACTTCTTTTGATATGCCGGGGCGCCCTTATAGCAACAACAGCGCCTTCCTGTCAGGGGCGAGATCGCGCCATGACTGTCTACGCTGGACCAGTCATCCGCTTCAGCCTCCGCCTTGGTGGCATGTTCGGTGCCAGGGTCATGCTCGGGCGGGCTGTCCGTGGTGAACAGCTTCAGTATCTCCGATCCGGTGTGGCGAAAATCGTGGAAGACTCCCGACGGCACAATGCTGACGTCGCCATCGGAGACCTCGCTTTCGGTCTCGCCGATCTTCGCCAGGCCGCGACCGGTGGCGAAGTAGAACTGTTGGTCGTGCCCTTCATGCACCTCGCCGCCGATCTCCCCACCTTCGGGGATGGCCAGCAGCACAGGCTGGGTCTTGTCGCCGGTCCAGGGGACCTTGCGGAATTCGGTATTCTCGCGCGCGAGATCGACGACAGGCCGCGAATGATCTTGTATCTCAGGCATGTGTGGAGTTTTCTCTGCTCATAGCTGAACCATACAACCCAGCGCAGCCCGTTGTCTTTGCGTCAGATGCGCCCCGATATCGTCTCGGCTGTTCTGGCGGCAAGGATTTCACCCGCCCGCTCTTCCGGTTCAAGCAGCGGGATATGCACGGCGCCTGCGACATGAGCCGCGGCATCGCGGACGTCGATCAGGTGGAACCGATCCGGATCGGCCGCGAGGGCGGCGAGCGTCAGCATCCGAGCCATCAGAACACCAGCACCTTGTCGGCTTTGAGGGTCGCTTGCGCGAGTTCGTCCATGGTGGACCGCGTCGGCCCTTCCATCATGTCGCCCTCGGCGAGGCCGCGCGCGTCCATGCAGGTGCCGCACATCAGCACGCGCCCCTTCGACGACAGAACCCTGCGGATCATCCGCTCAAGGTTGTAGTAGCCATCGGGCGTCTTCTGCCCCGCTTTGGCGCAGAGCACCGCGTCGGCCATCAGGAAGACGGTGATGTCCGCGTCAGGATCATTCTTGGCCAGCGCATGGGCCATGCGCAGGCCGTTGAAGCTGCGCTCGGTGCCATAGGGCGGGTCGTTCAGCAGGATCAGGTGTTTCATGGTCGGTCCTCAGGTCGGGGCGGGCGTTTCGAGATCTGCGAGATACGCTTCACCGCACCGAAGGCCACCACGAAGGAGGCGAGCAGCAGGACGGAGCCGCGCTTCAGCCCGAACTCGCTTTCGGCCAGCGCGGGGACCACCGTGCGCGTCATGCCCATGGCGAAGCCCACCAGCATCACCCGGATCAGTTGATGCGCGACCTGACCCCGGTTTTCGCGGATGCCGCGCGGGAAGGCGGTGGCGGTCATTTGGCGGCGTCCTTTGTCGTGTTCCGGGGATCGAGCGCATGGCCGCTCGCAGGGCCGCGCAGGGGCTGGATCAGCATCCGGTCGAGCCACAGGTCGCGGCGCGTGCGGAACTGCTCGATGCCGATCGCCATCCCCTCGTGCCCCTTGGCGGGCTGGGCGATGTAGGTGCCAAGCAGCCGGTCCCACCACGGCAGGTTGAAGCCGTAGTTCGAGTTGGTCTCGCGCGGGTCGATGGAATGGTGGACGCGGTGCATGTCGGGCGTGACGACGAAGAGGCGCAGCACGCGGTCGACGGGGCGTGGCAGGGCGATGTTGGCGTGGTTGAAGAGTGCGGTGGCGTTCAGAATGACCTCGAACAGCAGCACCGCGACGGCGGGCGGCCCGAGCGTCGCGACCGCCGCCAGCTTGATCCCCATCGAGATGAGGATTTCCACCGGGTGAAACCGCAGCCCGGTGGTCGCGTCGAAGTCGAGATCGGCGTGGTGCATCCGGTGCAGCCGCCACAGGCCAGGCACCGCGTGGAACATGACGTGCTGAAGGTAGATCGCCAGATCGAGCAGCAGCATCGAGACCACGACCGCGACCCAGACCGGCGCGTCGAGATTGTTGAACAGCCCCCAGCCGCGATCCTCGGCCATCACCGCCAGCCCGACCGCAAGGATCGGGAAGGACAGCCGCAAGATGATCGTATCGACCACGACGAGCGCGAGGTTGTTCGTCCAGCGGATCACCCGAGGGATGTCCCGCCGACGCCGGGGCGCCGCCACCTCCCAGAGCGCCATGGCCGCCAGCACGCCAAGGAAAATCGCAAGTCGGATCGTTGGTTCGGCGGCAAGGATGGTCTCGGACATGGGGCGCTGGCCTTGGGGGTTGTGGGGCGCGAGGGACTCGCTATCATTCAAGTTATCACTTGAATGATCTAGCGTCAGGAGACACGCCTTGTCAATCAGCCCGAAGCTTGCCCTGCTGGAGGAATACGCCCTCGTCGCACGCGCCCTGTCCGCCCCGGCGCGGCTCTCGCTCCTCGAACAACTTGCGCAGGGAGAGCGCGGGGTAGAGGCGCTTGCGGAAAAGGCGGGCCTGACCATCGCCAACTGCTCGCAGCATCTGCAACAATTGCGCCGCGCCGCCCTCGTCACCAGCCGCCGCGACGGCAAGGCGGTGATCTACCGGCTGACCGACGCGAAGACGCTTCAACTGATGGACCTTCTGCGCATCGTCGCCGAACGGAACCTGGCGCAGGTCGAGCGTATCCTGCGGGGTCTCTCGGGTGGTGAGGATGCGCCCGAACCCGTCAGCCGGGACGACCTCGCGGCGCGGATTGCCGAGGGTTCGGTGACCGTTCTCGACGTCCGCCCGGCCGACGAATACGCGGCGGGTCACATTCCGGGCGCGCTCAACACGACGCTGACGGAGATCGAGCGGATCGTCCCAAAGCTCGATCCGGGCGCCGAAATCGTGGCGTATTGCAGGGGCCCTTATTGCGTCTACGCCCACCAGGCCGTGACCGCCCTGCGCAAACACGGCCTCAATGCGCGGCGGCTCGACGGCGGTCTGCCGGAATGGCGAGAGGAGGGACGACCTTTGCGCATCGACGCGAGGTAACCGTCGTCGCCTCATGGCAGGCACGCGCCTCTTCCGATGCCGTCAGAACCGACCGTCGCGCAGTCCCCCAAGGATCACACCACCGACGACCAGACCGATCCCGACAGTATTTCGGAGGGTTTTTTTCCAAGACGTCTGTCCCCGATCCTTGCAGACTATTTTTCGCGTTTGGCCGAGACCACGGTGTGCCAGCGGTTAGGCGCCTGCGACCATGGACATTCTCGTGAGCAATGCCTATCTGTGCTGCATGATCGCACGTCTCGTCACCCTGCTTGCCATCCTCGCGATCACCGTGGTGACCAACGTGACCTTTGCGCATGCGGCACGCATGAACATGGATTCCGGTTCGGATCACGCGATGCATGTCGCCGACATGATGCACGCTCCGGTCAGCGCGGAGCTTGGCTGTGACGCTGAAGAGCCGTGCGGATCGGCCGATGCCGAGATGTGCAAATTCGTCTGCGCAGGCATATCTGCCTTCTTGACGTCGGCAGCCTTGGAAGCCGGGCACGCCTACGGCACCGTCATTCATGACCTTGCGCCAGAGGTAATCCACATCAGTCGCGCGCCGGGACTGAACGAACACCCTCCCAAGCCCCGTCTCCTCTGAGCGCGCCCGGGCCGAAGCCCGAGGCGGTCCATCTGTTTTGATGAACGGGACGGGATGTCCCGAGGAGACGACAATGAACTTGCTTTCCCGACGCGGCTTTCTTGCCGCAAGTGCGGCCGCAATCGGCGCGGCACACATGCCCCGCATCGCCTTTGCGCAAGGGGCGGCGCCGATCAGCCTTGCCGCTGTGACCCGGACCCTCGATATCGACGGGCGCGCGGCAACGGTCTTTGGTCTTGCCGGCCCCGGCGGTCAGGGCCTGATGCTTGACCCCGGCCAGAGGTTCCGGGTCGACCTGACCAACGATCTCGATGTCGGCACCATCATCCACTGGCACGGCCAGATCCCGCCAAACGTGCAGGACGGCGTGCCGGACATGCCGATGCCCCTTCTCGCCCCCGGCGAGACCCGATCCTACGACTTTGGGGCGCGGCCGGGCACCTTCTGGATGCACAGCCATGTGCCGACGCAGGAGATGCAGCTGCTCGCAGCACCCCTGATCGTGCGCTCGCAGGAGGATCTGGCCGCCGACCGGCAGGAGGTCGTGATGTTCCTGCATGACTTCTCCTTCAAGGCCCCCGAGGAGGTTCTGGCGGAGATCAACGGCGGTCATGGCGGCGGGCACGGCGCAGGCCATGGCGCCGGTGCGGCGCCCGAAGAAGGCGCTTCCATGGGCGGCATGGGCGGTATGCCGATGGGCAACATGCCCGGTAGGGGCGGGATGATGGGCATGGGCGGCCAGATGGGCGGCCAGATGGGCGGCATGGCGATGGACCTGAACGACTATGACTGGGACGCCTATCTCGCCAACGACCGGACCCTGTCGGACCCCGAGGTGGTGCAGGTCGCGCGTGGCGGGCGCATTCGGCTGCGGGTCATCAACGCCGCCGCGGCGACGGTGTTCTGGATCGACACCGGGGCGGCGCAGGGGCGCCTCATCGCGGTGGACGGTCACGCGGTGCAGCCGCTTGCGGGCAACCGGTTCGGGCTGGCGATGGGCCAGCGGCTGGACATCGAGATCGACCTGCCGAACGAAGGTGGCGCGTGGCCCGTCCTTGCCCTGCGCGAAGGCGCGCGCGAGCGCACCGGCCTGATCCTCGCCACGCAAGGCGCCGAGGTCCGGCGTCTTGACGCTGTGGCGGAGGCCGAGGCGCCCGCTTTCGACACCGATCTTGCACAAGAGGCACGGCTGATCGCGCTGAATGCCTTGCCGGACCGGCCGGTCGACCGCAGCCAGGTGCTGATGCTGGGCGGCTCGATGCAGCCCTATGTCTGGACGATCAACGGGGCGGTCTGGGGTCAGCACCAGCCGGTCGTCGCGCGCAGCGGCGAACGGGTCGTGCTGTCGTTCCACAACATGTCGATGATGGCCCACCCGATGCATCTGCACGGGCATGTGTTCCAGGTCGTCGGCCTGAACGGACGGCGCGTCGCCGGTGCGATGCGCGACACGGTTCACGTGCCGCCGATGTCGATGGTCGACGTGGCGCTCGACGCGGGCGAAGCCGCGCGCTGGATGCTGCATTGTCATCACATGCCGCACCTGTCGACCGGCATGATGACCGAGTTCGCCGTTACGGCATCGGCCTGACCGCCGGCGGGGCGTTCACATCGAGCGCCCCGACGTGCCGACCGCTGCGGCGCTGCGCTCCCCGATCTTCTCGCAAGAGCCGGAGAGATTGGCGCCCCACAAGCAACAAAACAGGAGGACGAGATGATGAACTGGAACGACATGGGCCCCGGAATGGGGTTCGGAATGGGATTTGGCTGGCTCTTCGGCCTGCTGATCCTGGTGTTGGTGGTTTTGGCCATAGCGGCACTGATCAAATATCTTCGAAAATGAGAGAAAGGACTTCTCAATGACTTACACGATCAATCGCATGATCCCCGACACCGGTATCGACGACATCGACGCTCGCACCCGCAAGGCGCTGGCGGAACATGGATTTGGTGTCCTGACCGAGATCGACGTCAAGGCGACGATGAAAAAGAAGCTCGACGTCGAGATGCCGGCCTATCGCATCCTCGGCGCCTGCAACCCGAAGATGGCGCATCAGGCCATCGGGATCGAGCCGCGTGTTGGCGCGATGCTGCCCTGCAACGTCATCCTGCGCGAGATCGAGGGCGGCGTCGAGGTCAGCGCAATTGATCCGGTCGCCTCCATGCAGGCGATCGAGAATGCTGAACTGACGGCCGTGGCGGGTGATGTCCGCGACCTTCTGGCCAAGGCGGTCGCAGCAATCTGATGAGCCTGCGCGCCACCATTTTCGCGGGCCTTGCGGTCCTCGGGATCGGACTGCGCGGCGTTTGGCAGGTCGCGCCTTCGGTGGTCACCGAGGCGCGCGGGCTGATCGACGTCGAGCGGCTGGTCGTGTTCGCAACAGGGAGGGTGGCGGTCGGGGGCTTGCAGCTTTCCTCGGGCGCGGCGAAGGCATGGTTCAGTTCGGCGTTCAGACGGCGTTGATGATGTGACCGCCCCCCCCGACGGCATCAATGTGCCAAGGTGGGTCTGCGATGATCCACAAAGGAGGACGGTCACATCATCAGAGCCGAGCTAAGCAATACCGCGCAACACTGTGAAAGTCCGGATCGAGTCCCTTCACCCGCGCCAGATTTCCTTTGACCAGTGGCGATTGTGGGGAAACGATCGGTGCAGATGGTCGCGGCAGACCGGGTTGTCGCGGCGGACGGGCAGGGGGATCGGCGCCACCATGACACAGTCGAACAGAGAGCACGCAACGACCGGCCCCGGTGTGCGGGATTACAGCCTGACCGGCCCTGAGGCGCGGGCCGCCATCGAGGCCGGCCTCGCCTCGGCCGAGTGGTATCATTCGGAGATTCCGCGCAAGGCGATGAAGGGTCTGATGCGGCGCAAGGATGCCCCGGCGCTGCGCGACACCGCCCTCTGGATCGGCCTGCTTATCCTTTCCGCGGCGGGCGGGATCATGACATGGGGAAGCTGGTGGGCGGTGCCCTTCTGGGCGGCTTACGGTGTGCTCTACGGGTCGGCATGTGATTCGCGCTGGCACGAATGCGGCCATGGCACGGCCTTTCGCACGGCCTGGATGAATGACGCGGTCTACGTGCTGGCCAGCTTCATGGTGATGCGCAACCCGACCAGCTGGCGCTGGAGCCACGCGCGCCACCACACCGACACGATTATCGTGGGCCGCGATCCCGAGATCGCGTTGATGCGCCCGCCCGACCTGCTGCGCAAAGGTCTGGCCTTTGTCGGGATTCCCGACGTGTTGGTGCATTTCCGGATCCTGCTGCGCAACGCCGCGGGCCGGTTCGGCGCCGGTGAACGCGACTACATCCCCGAAAGCGAACGGCCCAAGGCAGTTTTCTGGGCGCGTCTCTTCGTGGCGATCCACCTTGCGGCGGTGGCGGGTGCGATCGCACTGGGATCGCTGCTGCCGCTGCTGCTGATCGGGGGGCCGCGCATCTACGGCTGCTGGCACATGGTGATGACCGGGCTCTTGCAACACGGCGGGCTTGCCGAGAACGTGCTCGACCACCGGCTGAACGCGCGCAGCCTTTACATGAATCCGGTCAGTCGCTGGATCTACTGGAACATGAACTACCATGTGGAACACCACATGTTCCCGATGGTGCCCTACCACGCGCTGCCACGGCTGCACGCGCTGATAAAGGACGATCTGCCGCCGGCCAATACCTCGATCCTCGACGCCTACCGGGAGATGATCCCGGCGCTGATCCGGCAACGGCATGTGCCGGGCTACCATATCCGCAAGGTGCTGCCCGCGACTGCGCAGCCCTTCCGGGCGGAGTTTCACGCGCTCGACAACGAGCGGCCTTGAGGCGAAACGCCGGACAGACAAGACCCGATGGCAGCCAGAAGCGCATTGCGGACAGTGGGGGCTGTCGTCGCGCGGCGGCGTGCAAGCCCGGCTTGAGTCCGCGCGCCGTGCACAAACCCAACCGTCCGCGAAGCGCCGTCAGCCGTCAGCGAGTCGCGTCTGTCAAGCGGCCAACAGCAGAAGCACAGCCGTGCCCCGATGCAAGGGCGCGGGCAGTATTCCAAAATCTGAAATTAACCATTTATGTCGGTTTGTTCTCAAATGTTCTCATAAAGTTCTTGATCTGCCTCTGTCAATATGAGAACAAAGCGTTAACACGGAGTTCGAATGTTAGGGAAACGAAAACCATGATTACCCAGATCAGACAGGTTCTCACCGCCTCGGACGGCTCGCTCGTTCAGGATTTTGCGGGCGTGCTGGCGATCGGCGCGATGACGCTTGGCGCGTTGCACCTGCCTGGTTTCATCTGACCTGTCGCCTGTCTGCCTGCGGTCGTATTCCCCGGATGGCTGATCAATGACGCGGGGGGCCTCTGTCCCTTTTGCCCCTCGCCCTGCCTTTGCCCTTGGGGTCCCGGTTCTGCCTGCCGGGACCCGGCCATCCGACCGGACGACACGCATACCTGCCGCCGCCTCCCATCCCGGAGCGCGGCGGTTTTTTTTACCACGACCTGCGTGCGCCGGGGCGGACGCGGCATTTTCCTAGCCCCGAGGCGCAAATCGCGATAGACTTGGGGGCAGATCCGGAAAACCGGGCGATCACAGGCAGTATCGGGCAGACCTCATGACGGAAATGGCGCATGGCACGGTTCTCGTGCAATCGGGCGAGGCGATTCTGTCGCGCTGGTGGCGAACGGTGGACGGTGTCACGCTGACCTGCATCCTGTCGCTGTTCCTGATCGGGCTGCTTTTGGGGTTTGCCGCGTCCCCGCCGCTGGCCGAGCGCAATGGCGAAGCGCCGTTCTATTACGTCTACAAACAGGCCTTCTTCGGCGGTCTCGCGCTGCTCGTGATGGTGCTGACCTCGATGCTGACGCCGACGCAGGTGCGCCGCCTTGGGGTTCTGGGGTTTTTCGGGGCTTTCACGGCGCTGGCGCTGCTTCCGGTGTTCGGAACCGACTACGGGCAGGGCGCCGCGCGGTGGTATTCGCTGGGCTTTGCCTCGGTGCAGCCGTCGGAATTCCTCAAGCCGCTGTTCGTGGTGTTCACCGCATGGATGATCGCTGCCAGCCAGGATATCGCCGGACCGCCGGGCAAGTCCGTCTCGTTTCTGGTGATGATGATCACGGTCGGCTTTCTGGTGATGCAGCCCGATTATGGACAGGCGGCGCTGGTGCTGTTTGCCTGGGCGGTGATCTATTTCGTGGCGGGCGCGCCGATCCGGGTGCTGATCGGCTTTTCGTCGGTGGTGTTGCTTGGCGTAAGCGCCGCCTATTCCACATCGGAACACGTGGCGCGACGGATCGACGGGTATCTCTCGGCCGAGGTCGATCCCAACACGCAACTGGCCTATGCTGCCAATGCGATCCGCGAGGGCGGCATTTTCGGCACCGGGCTTGGCGAAGGCTCGGTCAAGTGGACGCTGCCCGATGCGCACACAGATTTCATCATCGCGGTCGCGGCCGAGGAATACGGGCTGGTGCTGGTCCTCGTGATCATCGCGCTCTTTGCCACCGTGGCGATGCGCGCGTTTTTCCGGTTGATGAAAGAGCGCGACCCCTTTACGCGGCTCGCCGGAACCGGGCTTGCGGCGCTTTTCGCGCTGCAATCCATCATCAACATGGGTGTCGCCGTGCGCCTTCTGCCCGCCAAGGGCATGACGCTGCCTTTCGTGTCCTACGGGGGCTCGTCGCTCATTGCGACCGGGATTGCGGTCGGCATGCTTCTGGCCTTCACGCGGTCGCGTCCGCAGGGTGAAATCGGCGACATCCTTCTCAACCGGCACAGGTAAGACAATGGCAAGGATGCCCCTTCTGATCATCGCCGCCGGCGGTACCGGCGGCCACATGTTTCCCGCGCAGGCGCTGGCCGAGGTCATGGCGCGCAAGGGCTGGCGGGTGCGGCTGTCGACCGATGCGCGCGGCGCACGGTATGCTGGCGGGTTCCCGCATGTGGTCGAGGTCCGGCAGGTCGCCTCGGCCAGTTTCGCGCGCGGCGGCGTGCTGGCCCGGCTGGCCGCGCCGTTCCGCATCCTCGGCGGCATCGCCGCGGCGACATGGTCGATGCTGCGCGAGAAACCGACGGTCGTGGTGGGCTTCGGCGGCTATCCCACGATCCCGGCGCTGACCGCGGCCTGGATCACGCGCCGCCCGCGCATGATCCATGAACAGAACGGCGTGCTGGGGCGGGTGAACCGGCTGTTCGCGCGGCGCGTCGACGCCGTGGCCTGCGGCACATGGCCCACCGATCTGCCCGCCGGTGTCATCGGCGAGCACACCGGCAACCCGGTGCGCGCCGCGGTGCTGGAGCGCGCCGGCGCCGCCTATATCCCGCCCGGCGACTACCCGATGAGCCTGCTGGTCTTCGGCGGCAGCCAGGGCGCGCGGATCCTCGCCGACGTGGTGCCGGGGGCGATCGCGCTGTTGCCCGAAGAGATCCGCCAGCATCTGCGCATTGCGCAGCAGGCCCGGCCCGAGGATGAGGACCGCGTCATCGCCGCCTATTACGAGGCCGGCGTCGATTGCGAGGTGGCGCCGTTCTTCCGCGACATCCCCCGCCGCCTGACCGAGGCACAACTGGTGATCGCCCGCGCCGGCGCCTCTACCGTGGCCGATATCTCGGTCATCGGGCGGCCCGCGATCCTCGTACCCTACGCCGCCGCCACCAACGACCACCAAAGCGCCAATGCCCAAGGTCTCGTCGCGGCGGAGGCCGCAATCCGCATCCCCGAAAGCCGCTTCACGTCCGCGGCGCTGGCCGAGGCCATCGCCTCGGTTCTGCGCCAGCCCGAGGCCGCCAACCGGATGGCGCTGGCCGCGCTGTCGGTCGCAAGGCCAGACGCGACCGAGCGGCTGGTGGCGCTGGTCGAGGGGCTGGCCGGGGCAGGAAACACCGAAAAGGACAACGCATGAACGCCGCCGCCACCAAGCTGCCCACGCAACTGGGCGCCATCCATTTCGTCGGCATCGGCGGCATCGGCATGTCGGGCATTGCCGAGGTGCTGCTCAACCACGGGTATTCCGTGCAGGGGTCGGACCTGAAGGCGACCAAGATCACCGAGCGGCTGGCAGGGCTTGGCGCGCGTATCTTCATCGGCCAGAGCGCGGAAAACCTCGACGGGGCGGAGGTGGTGGTGATCTCGTCCGCCATCAAGCCGGGCAACCCGGAACTGGACGCCGCCCGCGCGCAGGGCCTGCCCGTCGTGCGCCGGGCCGAGATGCTGGCCGAACTGATGCGCCTGCGCTCCAACATCGCCATCGCCGGCACCCACGGCAAGACCACGACCACCACCATGGTGGCAACGCTGCTCGATGCCGGCGGGGTCGATCCGACGGTGATCAACGGCGGTATCATCCACGCCTACGGGTCCAACGCGCGGGTCGGGCAGGGCGAGTGGATGGTGGTCGAGGCCGATGAAAGCGACGGCAGCTTCAACCGCCTGCCCGCGACCATCGCCATCATCACCAATATCGACCCCGAACACATGGAACACTGGGGCAATTTCGACCGCCTGCGGCAGGGCTTTCTCGATTTTGCCTCCAACATCCCCTTCTACGGTCTGGTGGTGGCCTGCACCGACCACGCCGAGGTGCAAAGCCTCGTCGGCAAGATCACCGACCGGCGGGTCGTGACCTACGGCTTCAACGCGCAGGCCGATGTGCGCGCGGTGAACCTGACATATGCGCGCGGCGTCGCCCATTTCGACATCCGCCTGCCGGAGGGGCACGTCATCGACGGCTGCACCCTGCCGATGCCGGGCGATCACAACGTGTCGAATGCGCTCGGCGCCGTCGCGGTGGCGCGTCACCTCGGCATGAAGGGGGCGGAGATCCGCGCCGCGCTGGCCGGGTTCAAGGGCGTCAACCGTCGCTTTACCAAGGTGGGCGAGGTGAACGGGATCGCCGTGATCGACGATTACGGCCACCACCCGGTGGAGATCGCGGCGGTGCTGAAGGCCGCGCGGCAGGCCATCGGGGGCGAGGCCGGCGGGCGCGTCATCGCGGTGCACCAGCCGCACCGCTACAGCCGCCTGTCGTCGCTGTTCGAGGAGTTCTGCACCTGCTTCAACGAGGCCGATGTTGTCGCCATCGCCGAGGTCTTCGCGGCGGGGGAAGAGCCGATACCGGGCGCCAGCCGCGACGACCTCGTGGCCGGGCTGGTCGCCCACGGCCACCGCCACGCCCTTGCCCTGAAATCGGAGGGCGACCTGGAACGGCTGGTCCGGGCGGAGGCGCGGCCCGGCGACATCGTGGTCTGCCTCGGCGCCGGCACGATCAGCGCCTGGGCGCATGCGCTGCCGGGGCGGTTGATGGAAGGATAGAGGCATGGAGCCGACCCTGAATATGCGCGAAGGCAGCGGAAATCGGCGCGATTTCCGGCTCGAAATCCGGCGCGGATTTCGGGATGTGTTCGCAGCGTGCCGCCAGCGTGGAAACCGCGACGGTTTCCGGACAGGATCCGCGACGGATCCTGTCATCGCATGTCGCGGAGGCACTCCATGACCCTCTCGCTCCTCCTCGCCTGTGTCTGGGCCATTCTCGCCACCATCACCGCCTTCCTGCCGATGCGGCTGCAATACGTGCCCGGCCTCATGCTGCTGATCCTTGCGGTGCCGCTTCTGATCTTCATCGGCATTCAGCATTCCGCCTGGGTGGTGCTGGCCGCGCTGGCGGGCCTCGTGTCGATGTTCCGCCGGCCGCTCTGGTTTCTCGGGCGTCACCTTTTGCGACGACTGAAGGAAGGAGCAGGCTGATGCCGCTATCGCTGACCCTGGCGAGCCTTTGGGGCATTCTCGCCTGCCTGATCGGCCTTGCGCCCACCCGGTTTCACTGGCCCGCGGCCTACGGGCTGATCGCCGCCGGCATTCCGCTGCTGGGCTATGTCACCTTGCAGATGGGGCCGTGGTGGGGGCTGGCGCTGATGGCCGCGGGCATGTCGGTGCTGCGCTGGCCGGTCTATTTCGCTGGGCGCTGGTTGCGGCGGCGGCTTGGGCGGGGGCGGCTGTCATGACGGCGCAGCTTTTGACCCTTGCGCTGATCGCGGCCGCTGTCGGCGGCGGGCTTGGCTACCTGCTGGCGCGGCTGGGCGGCGGCGGCTGGCTGTTCGGCTTCAACCTGATGCTGGCGGCGGCGGCGGCGCTGTTTCTCAGCCCGCGCGCTCTGTCGCTGCTGGGGGTCGAGGTCGCCCCGGGCGGCGCGGCTGGCTTCCCGGCGCTGGCGGTCTTCATCGTGCTGCCGGCCTTTGCCGGGTCCGTGGTGCTGGGCGGGGTCGGGCTGTGGCGGACCGCGCGGGCGCGCCGCGGCGGCGCGGACGCATGACCGTGCCGATGGTCATCGCGCTGGCGGTCTGCCTCGCGCTTGGCTTCGGGATCTCGTGGCTTGTCGGGCGTTTCGGGTCGCGGGCGCTTTTGCGCGCGATCTGGCTGGCGCTGGTGCTGATCTTTGCGATGCTGGTCTGGCCGACGCTGGCGATCAACATGGGCTGGCGCGAGGGCGCCGGGTTCGACGGGGTGGTGGAGGTCAACCTTGCCGTCGTCTTCGTGTTGCCGACGCTGGCGGCGGCCATTGTTGGCGGCTGGCTCGGGGCGCGGCGCAAGGTGCGGGGCGCTGATGGGTGATACGATGCTGGACAGGGCGGCGCCTTCGGGCCACGCTTCGGCATGGTCTATGTCATTCCGCTTTTCTGTTTCGTCATCCCGCTGATCATCGGGGTCGTAGCGATGCGCTACCGGATGGCTTGGCTGGTGCCGGCGCTGGCGGTGCTCGGGGCGATCATCATCGCCTGGGCGATCTGGACGGGGCGGCAGATGTCGGGGTTTGACGGCATCGGCTACGCGATCGTCGCGGTCCTGATGGCGGCGCCGGCGGTCCTCGGGGTGCTGTCGGGGGGGCTGATCGGCTGGCTGCGCCGCCGCAAGGCCGCGCGGAACGCGCCTGACGGGGCTTGAACCCCGGTTCGGGCGACAGTAGCCAAGCAGTCATGACAGACCTGCCCCCCCCCCGCGGCCGCCTGACCCCCAACCGGCCGCTTGCCGACCTCACCTGGCTGCGCGTCGGCGGCCCGGCGGACTGGTTGTTCCAGCCCGCCGATACCGAGGATCTGAGCGACTTCCTCGCCGCGCTGGCGGCTGACGTGCCAGTCTTTCCGATCGGGGTCGGATCCAACCTGATCGTGCGCGACGGCGGCCTGCGCGCGGTGGTGATCCGGCTGGGGCGCGGCTTCAACGGGATCGAGATCGGCGCGGGCAGCGTGACGGCGGGGGCGGCGGCGCTCGACGCGCATGTGGCGCGCAAGGCCGCCGAGGCGGGGCTGGACCTGACCTTCCTGCGCACCATACCGGGCAGCATCGGCGGCGCGCTGCGCATGAACGCGGGCTGCTACGGCAGCTATGTCGCCGATCATGTCGAGAGCGCGCGGGCCGTCCTGCGCAACGGCACCCGCGTCACGCTGACCCCTGACGATATCCGGTTCCAATACCGCCAGACCGACCTGCCCGAGGGCGCGGTCATCACCTCCGTCACCTTCCGCGCCGATCCCGGCGACCCACAGGCGCTTGCCGTGAAGATGGCCGAGCAACTGGCCAAGCGCGACGCCACGCAACCCACGAAGGAGCGCAGCGCCGGCTCCACCTTCCGCAACCCGGCCGGGTTTTCCTCCACCGGGCGCGCCGACGATGTGCACGATCTGAAGGCATGGTCGCTGATCGACGCGGCGGGGATGCGCGGCGCGCGGCGGGGCGGCGCTCAGATGTCTGAAAAACACAGCAACTTCCTGCTCAATGCTGGCGGCGCCACCGCGGCAGACCTCGAAGGATTGGGTGAGGACGTTCGAAAAAGGGTTTTCCAAAACAGCGGAATAGAGCTAGAGTGGGAAATCATGCGTGTCGGCGATCCGGCGCGTGATGACACGCCGGACCAACCGGCGAACAACGATAAGCCAGAGGGGAAAAATCCCCCGGCATGAATTGAGGCACAGGTGGCGGCAGGTTCGGGCAGAACACTCCCCACGGTTGCGGTCTTGATGGGTGGCCCCTCGGCGGAACGCGAGGTCAGCCTGTCGACGGGACGCGAATGCGCGGCCGCGCTGCGGGATGAGGGATTCACGGTGATCGAGGTCGATGCGGGCCGCGATCTGGCCGCGCAGATTATCAGCCACGCCCCCGATGTCGTCTTCAATGCGCTGCATGGCCGATGGGGCGAGGATGGCTGCGTTCAGGGCATCCTTGAATGGCTGAAGGTCCCCTATACCCATTCCGGCGTGCTGGCCTCGGCGCTGGCGATGGACAAGCAACGCTCGAAGGAGGTGTTTCGCGCCGCCGGTATCCCGGTGGTAGAGAGCATCCTGCGCCCCAAGGCCGAGATCATGGCGGGCCACGTCATGGATCCGCCCTACGTGGTCAAACCCAACAACGAGGGGTCGTCGGTCGGGGTCTATATCGTGCAGGAGGCGGCGAATGGCCCGCCATTGCTGTCCGAGGACATGCCCGAGGCGCTGATGGTGGAGGCCTACGCGCCGGGACGCGAGCTGACCACAACGGTGATGGGCGACCGGGCGCTGACGGTGACCGACATCCTCACCGATGGCTGGTATGACTACCACGCGAAATACGCCGCCGGTGGATCGCGCCACGAGGTGCCCGCCGATGTGCCGCAGGAGATTTTCGACGCCTGCATGGACATCGCATTGCGCGCGCACCGGGCGCTTGGCTGCCGGGGCCTCAGCCGGACCGATTTCCGCTGGGACGAGGCGCGCGGGCTTGACGGGCTGATCGTTCTGGAGGTCAACACGCAACCGGGCATGACGCCCACCTCGCTGTCGCCCGAACAGGGCGCGGTGCGCGGCATCGGCTTCGGCGCGATGTGCGCGTGGATGGTGGAGGACGCGTCATGCGACCGCTGATCCACCGCCGCCGGGATGTGCAGCACCGCGATCCGGCGCCGTCGAAATGGGCCTACCGGGTGCAACGGCTGTGGCTGACGCCGCTGTTTCGGTCGCTTCTGCGGGTCGGGCTGCCGGCCTTCCTGATCGTCGGTGGTGTCGGGCTCTATGCCTCCGATCCTGCAAATATCCGCCGGGTGCAGGACAGCGTGGCCGAGGTCCGCCGCTCGATCGAGGAGCGGCCGGAATTTCGCGTGACCCTGATGTCGATCAGCGGCGCGACGCCGGTGCTGGCCGAGGAGATCCGTGCCACCCTGTCGCTCGACTTTCCGATGTCGTCGTTTGACCTCGACCTTGTGTCGCTGCGTGACCGCATCGAAGGCATCCGCGCCGTGGCCAGCGCCGAATTGCGCATCCGGTCTCATGGCGAACTGGCCGTCGCCGTTGTGGAACGTCGCCCGGCGATGGTCTGGCAGGCGCGCGAGGGGCTTTGGGTCATCGACGGCACAGGGCAACGGGTGGCGCCACTGCTGGCCCGGCCCCGGCTGATTGATCTGCCGGCGATCTCGGGCGACGGCGCCAACGCGGCGGCGGGTGAGGCGCTGGCGCTGTTTCACGCCGCGCAGTCCTTGGGTGATCGGTTGCAAGGGCTGGTGCGGGTGGGTGAACGCCGCTGGGATGTGGTTCTGACCGAGGGGCCGCGCATCCTGCTGCCTGCCGACAATCCGGTGCCGACACTCGACCGGGTGCTGGCGCTGCACGATGCACAGGAACTGCTGGATCGGGACGTTGTGCGCGTCGATCTGCGCGACGCCGATCGCACGGTATTGCAGCTGACGCCGCAGGCAATGGCCGAACTGCGCCGCATGCGGGCGCTGGAAGAGACGATGGGAGAGCGGAACGGATGAGGATGCTGTATCAGTCGCAGCGCGCCATGCGCGCCAAACGCCAGGAGGCGATGCGCCGGGGCGTAATCGCCATTCTCGACATCGGCAGCTACAAGACCTCGTGCCTTGTGCTGCGCTTTGCCAGCACCGACGAGATGCGTCCGACCGACGGGGTTGGCGCGATGGCCGGGCAGTCGAGCTTTCGTGTCATCGGCGCCGCGACGACCCGATCGCGCGGGGTGAAATTCGGCGAGATCGAAACCGTGCAGGAAACCGAGCGCGCCATTCGCACCGCCGTGCAGGCGGCGCAGAAGATGGCCAATATCCGCGTCGATCATGTCATCGTCAGCTTTTCCGGCGCGCGGCCCCGGTCCTATGGACTCGTCGGGGAAGTCAGCCTGCAAACCGGCACCGTCGTCGAACAGGACGTCGCGCGCGCGCTGGCCGCCTGCGAGATGCCCGATATCGGCGAGGGCCGCGAGGTGCTGCACGCGCATCCGGTGAATTTCGCGCTCGACCACCGCAGCGGCCTCAAGGATCCGCGCGGGCATGTGGGCAACCGGCTGTCGGCCGACATGCATATGCTGACGATCGAGGCGCATGCGATAGAGACGCTGCTTTACTGCGTCAAGCGCTGCGACCTTGAACTGGCCGGGGTGGCGTCCTCGCCCTATACCGCCGGCATCTCCAGTCTTGTAGAAGATGAACAGGAACTGGGGGCGGCCTGCGTCGACATGGGGGGCGGGTCGACCGGCGTCTCGATCTTCATCAAGAAGCACATGATCTATGCCGATACCGTCCGCATGGGCGGCGATCACGTGACCAGCGATATCAGCCAGGGGTTGCAGATCCCCGCCGGCGATGCGGAGCGGATCAAGACCCGCTTCGGCGGGCTGGTCGCCACTGGCATGGACGATCGCGAACGGATCGAACTGGAAAGCGATACCGGCGACTGGGAACATGACCGCCGCTCGATCAGCCGTGCCGAACTGATCGGTGTGATGCGCCCGCGGGTCGAGGAGATCCTCGAAGAGGTGCGGGGCATTATGGAGGATGCGGGCTTTGACCACCTGCCGTCGCAACGCATCGTTCTGACCGGCGGTGGCAGCCAGGTGCCGGGGTTGGATCAACTTGCCAGCCGCATTCTCGGCAATCAGGTGCGGCTCGGGCGGCCGCTGCGCGTTCAGGGGCTGCCGCAATCGGCCTGCGGACCGGCCTTTTCGGCCTGTGTAGGGCTGGCTCTGTTTGCCGCCTACCCGCAGGATGAATGGTGGGATTTCGAGGTGCCCGCCGACAAATACCCAGCCCGGTCGCTGCGCCGGGCGGTGAGATGGTTCCGCGACAACTGGTAGTCGCGGCCCGGTTGATGCTGCCCTCGCCCCGCGCTGTTGGTGCGGGGTGGCTTTGATGCCGCTATATGCGGGGGGGTAAGGCAAAATCCCGCCGAAAGGCGCTGAATTTACCCCATATTTCGCGGCTTTGGGGCTTTTTTTGCGTGACGTTCATGGCGGAAAGCGTTAGCCTGACCAGTAAAACAGGCAGAAACAGGCACGCCGACGCCAAGATCGGGGCCACACACAAGAACCACAGGCGGACTTTATTCATGACCCTCAACCTGACCATGCCGGAGCAACCGGACCTGAAGCCGCGCATCACCGTTTTCGGCGTTGGCGGCGCTGGCGGAAACGCCGTGAACAACATGATCGACCAGGCACTCGACGGCTGTGAATTCGTCGTCGCCAACACCGATGCGCAGGCCTTGCAGCAATCGCGAGCCGATGCGCGTATCCAGATGGGCGCCAAGGTGACCGAGGGCTTGGGTGCGGGCGCTCGCCCCGCCGTCGGTGCCTCTGCCGCCGAAGAAAGCATCGAGACCATCGTCGATCACCTCGTCGGGGCGCATATGTGCTTCATTACCGCTGGCATGGGGGGCGGCACCGGCACCGGGGCGGCCCCGATCATCGCGCAGGCGGCGCGCGAGCTGGGCGTGCTGACCGTGGGCGTTGTCACCAAGCCGTTCCAGTTCGAGGGCGCCAAGCGGATGCGGCAGGCCGATGACGGCATCGAGGCGCTGCAAAAGGTCGTCGATACGCTGATCATCATCCCCAACCAGAACCTGTTCCGGCTGGCCAACGAGAAGACCACCTTTACCGAGGCTTTCGCGCTGGCGGATGATGTGCTTTACCAGGGCGTCAAGGGCGTGACCGACCTCATGGTGCGTCCGGGCCTGATCAACCTCGACTTCGCGGACGTCCGCGCGGTGATGAACGAGATGGGCAAGGCGATGATGGGCACCGGTGAAAGCGAGGGCGATGACCGGGCCGTGCAGGCCGCCGAACGCGCCATTGCCAACCCGCTGCTGGATGAAATCAGCCTCAAGGGCGCGCGGGGCGTCCTGATCAACATCACCGGCGGCTATGACCTGACGCTGTTTGAACTCGACGAAGCCGCCAATCGTATCCGCGAGGAAGTGGACCCGGAGGCGAATATCATCGTCGGCTCCACCCTCGATACCGACATGGAGGGCAAGATGCGGGTCAGCGTCGTTGCCACCGGCATCGACGCCGCCGAAATTGTGCAGGACATTCCGGCACCGGCGCGCCGCCTGCACACTGAATCCGTCGTTGCCTCGTACCATCAGGGCGCGGCGAGCGCCGCCGCTCCGGCCATGATGGAGCAATATGACGAGGAAGAGGGCGTCGCCCCGGCAGCCTCGGCGGAGCCGAGCCTGTTTACCCGGTTCGATGCGGCAACGGCCCACGAACAGGCCGAGGATCTTTTCGAGGAAGAGGTGCCGACGCCGGCCTACCAACCGCGCGCCGCCGAGACGCCCGCGCCGCAGCCCGCAGCGCGGCAAGCGGCGGAACCGGCGGAGGATGAGTATGTCGCGCCGCGTGCCAATACCGGCAATCTGTCGCCCGAGCGTCTGGCGCGCCTGCGCGATGCCATCGCCAAGGACAACCGCACCAATCATGCCGCCCCGGCCGAAGATCGCGGCGTCGAGGACAAGGCCGGGTCGCGCTTCGGCGGGATCAACTCGCTGATCAACCGGATGACCGGTCATGGCGAGGAGGCCCCGGTTGCAGCGCAGCAACGGCGCCAACCGGCGATGCAAAGCCGCCCGGTGCAGGATGAAGAGCAGGTTGACCCAGAACAGGACCGGATCGAGATCCCGGCCTTCCTGCGGCGTCAAGCGAACTGAAATACTACCGATCATGACACAAGCGGTCGCCCCATCGGGCGGCCGTTTTTCGTTTGAAATCAGGTAAATGGGTGTCATGGTTTTGGGTGTTGGCAAGATATTGCCGACACTTTTCCGCTTTGTTGCAACACGTCATAAACCTTGAATTGCGGGGGGAGGCTCTGCCGCGTTAGACGTGTGGCACAAACGGGGCAGGGGCGAAGGCCTCGCCTGTAGGGTCAACACACACAGGGTGCGACAGGCACGATGCACGGCTGCGACGGCTGGACTTGCCCCGCGCTACCCTGAACCAGAACCTGAACCTGAACCAGAACCAGAAGCCGGAGCACACCGTGCAAGCAACCGTCAGATCATCCGTCTCGTTCAAGGGCATCGGCCTGCATTCCGGTCGCCCTGTGCGCATGGTCGTGCACCCGGCAGCGGCGAATTTCGGCATATGGTTTTCCCGCGTCGACGTGACCGACCGCGATGGCATGATCCCCGCCCGCTATGACGCTGTGCCCGAAAGCCAGCTTTGCACCAAGCTGCGCAATGAGGCCGGGGTGGAGGTGTCGACCGTCGAACACCTGATGGCGGCACTTCTGGGCTGCGGTGTGCATAACGCGCTGATCGAGATCGACGGGCCGGAGGTGCCGATCCTCGATGGCTCCGCCGCGCCTTTCGTGCGCGGTATCCTGTCGCGCGGGGTTCAGGGGCAGGGCGCGGCGCTTGCCGCGATCGAGATCCTGCGCCCGGTGAGCGTCGAGGCCGGCGATGCGCGCGCGACGCTGCGCCCCGCCGCGCGTTTGAGGATGCGGTTCGACATCGACTTCGCCGATTCCGTGATCGGCCGTCAAAGCCGGGAAACAGACCTGTGCAATGGCCATTTCGTGCGTGACCTGTGCGACAGCCGCACCTTCTGTCGTCGATCGGACGTGGATATGATGCAGGCCAACGGCCTCGCGCTTGGCGGTGTTCCGGGTGAGAACGCTGTTGTGGTGGATGGCGACGCGGTGGTCAGCCCGGGTGGCCTGCGCCATGCCGATGAACCGGTGCGCCACAAGATGCTCGACGCGCTTGGCGACCTTGCGCTTGCCGGTGCCCCGATCATTGGCGAATACGAAGGCAGCCGCGCCGGGCACATGCTGACCAACCGTTTGCTGCGCACGCTCTTTGCGACGCCGGGTGCGTGGCGCATGGTGGACTGCACCGCCGAACAGGCTGCAAGCCTGCCCGGCGTCGATTTGCACCCCGAGGATCTGGCCGCCGTCGCGTGATCTGCGCGCCGGGTCATTCAGGCGTTTTGCCCTCAGATTTAATGTGCTAGGACCATGGTCGGAAACGGCGGGCAGTCAGACCCGCAACGAATGGTGCAAGAGGTTTCGCGCAATGGCACGGGGGCGGGGATTGCTAAGGTCAGGATTGAGGGCAAGCGTTGCCATGGCCCTGGTGCTGTCGGTTGCTGCCTGCGGTATGTTCAACCGCGACGAAGAGGTGGCGCTGGAGGACCAGGAGGCGCAGCCGATCTTTCAGCAGGCCGAGGCGCGGCTTGAAAGCGGCCGCCCCGATACCGCTGCCGAACTGTTTCTGGAGGTCGAGCGCCTGCACCCCTATTCCGAATGGGCACAGCGGGCTTTGATCATGGCGGCCTATTCCTTCCACCAGGACCGCGACTACGAGAACAGCCGCGCCGCCGCGCAGCGCTTTCTCGATTTCTACCCGGCCGCTGAAGATGCCGCCTACGCGCAATACCTTCTGGCGTTGTCCTATTACGACCAGATCGACCAGATCGGCCGCGATCAGGGTCTGACCTACCAGGCGTTGCAGGCGCTACGGACGGTGATCGAGCGCTATCCCGACAGCGAATACGCTGCCTCGGCGATCCTGAAATTCGACCTCGCCTTCGATCACCTTGCTGGCAAGGAAATGGAGATCGGCCGCTACTACCTGCGGCGCGAGAATTACACCGCCGCGATCAACCGCTTCCGCGTCGTGGTGGAGGAATTCCAGACCACCAGCCACACGCCCGAGGCACTGCTGCGCCTTGTGGAGGCCTACCTCGCGCTTGGCCTGCCGCACGAGGCGCAGACCGCCGCCGCGATCCTTGGCCACAACTTCCAAGGCTCGCCCTTCTACGACGATGCGTTCCGCCTGCTCAACGATATGGAGCTTGCGCCGGAAGCCACCGGAGAGGGCTGGCTGCGCGACGTCTGGCGACAGACCATCCGGGGCGCGTGGCTCTGACAGCAACAGGGTCCGAGAGCACACCAGATGCTGCGTAGCCTCGACATTCGCGACATGCTGATCATTGACCGGCTGGAACTTGACTTCCAGCCTGGGCTGAACGTGCTGACCGGCGAAACCGGGGCGGGCAAGTCCATCCTGCTCGACTCTCTGGGCTTCGTCCTTGGCTGGCGCGGGCGGGCGGAACTTGTGCGCGCGGGCGCCGATCAGGGCGAGGTGCAGGCGGTGTTCGACCTGCCGCCGGGCCACGGCGCCCATGCGGTGCTTGAAGAGGCGGGCCTGCCCGGCGGCGAGGAGCTGATCCTGCGCCGGGTCAACACCGCCTCGGGGCGCAAGACGGCCTGGGTCAATGACCGGCGGGTGTCGGGCGAGGTGCTGCGCAGCCTGTCCGAGACGCTGGTGGAACTGCACGGGCAGCAGGACGACCGGGGCCTCCTCGATCCGCGCGTGCACCGCGATGTTCTGGACGATTTCGGCGGCCTCATGGCGCAGCGTCAAACGGTGGCGGCGCACTGGCGCGCGGTCTCGTCGGCGCGCCGCGCACTGGACCGGGCGGAGGCGGAACAGCAGGCCTTGCAGGCCGAGGAGGATTTCCTGCGCCATGCGGTGGCCGAACTGGACGCACTGGATCCGCAGCCGGGCGAGGAGGAAACGCTCGACGCCCGACGCCGCCTGATGCAGGGCGCCGAGAGGATGCGCGCCGATGTGGTCCGCGCGTTGGAGGCGTTGGGGTCGCAGGGCGGCGAAGGGGCGCTGACGGACGCGCTGCGCTGGCTCGACGGGGTGTCTGACAAGGCCGAGGGCGCGCTGGAGGCGCCGCTGGCGGCGCTGGAACGGGCGCTGGTGGAACTGGGTGAGGCACAGGCCGGTGTGGAAAGCTTTGCCGAGCAATTGAGCTTCAACCCGCTGGAGCTGGAGGAAACCGAGGAGCGTTTGTTCGCGCTGCGCGGGCTGGCGCGCAAGCATGAGGTTCAGCCCGACGATCTGGGCCGCTTCGCGCAAGGCTTGCGCGACCGGCTGGAGGCGCTGGACGCGTCGGGGGTGCATCTGGAGACGCTGCGCGCGGCGTTGGAGACGCAACGAGCAGCCTATGACGCGGCGGCCGATGCGCTTGGCGCGGCCCGCGTCGAGGCGGCGGCGTGGCTCGATGCGCGGATCATGCAGGAACTGGCGCCGCTGAAGATGGACCGGGCGGTGTTCGAGACCCGGATCACACCGGAAGAGCCGGGCCCGCACGGCCGGAACGCGGTGACTTTTGCCGCGCGCACCAACCCCGGCGCGCCGATCGGGCCCTTGAACAAGGTCGCCTCGGGCGGCGAGCTGTCGCGGTTTCTGCTGGCGATGAAGGTCTGCCTGAGCGAGCGGGCCGCGGGGCTGACGATGATCTTCGACGAGATCGACCGGGGCGTGGGGGGCGCGACCGCCAATGCCGTGGGCCGACGCCTGAGGGCCTTGGCCGATGGCGGACAGGTGCTGGTCGTCACGCATTCGCCGCAGGTTGCCGCGCTCGGCGCGCATCACTGGCGGGTGGAAAAGCACGTCGAGGGCGAGGTGACGCTGAGCCGGGTGGTGCCGCTGGATGAGGGCGACAGGGTCGACGAGGTGGCGCGGATGCTGTCGGGCGACACCGTGACCGACGCGGCGCGGCAGGCAGCGCGGCAACTTTTGAAGGCTTGACCGGGTTCGCCGCCTTCTGGCGTCGACCGGGGGGCGGGCCTCGTCAACCCCCGCATGTGCGGGGGCATCCTTGGCCCGCTGCTGCCGTAGGCGCGCGGCGCGGGCGGTGTTTCATGCCCGGCGTCGTGGCGGCTGGCAGACCTGTCCGTCTCGCCGAGAGGCCCTGACAGCGGGGTCTGCCCGCTTCAGGGCCATGTCCACGGTGTTGCGAGTCGCCGTCGCGTCACGGGCAAGTGGCCTTGCGGCCATCGCTGACGCGACCCTTGACCCGATGCCGACACGCGCGGTGGTGGCCACCGATAACGCGATTTTCAAGGGTCGCAAAAGCGGTTAGGGATTGGCCGAGGGGCCGGTCCGCAGCAGGCAGACCGCGTGAGAGGCGAGGATATGCCCGTGGACGGGGAGCGACAGCCGTTTTTCCGTGACCTACTGACACGCGGCGTGGCGGCGGCGCGCGGCGGCTGGGAGGTCATGCGCCACAAGGGGCCGAGCCAGATCCAGTTCTGGTTCATCGCGCTCGCCGTGGGGATCGCGGCGGGCTTTGCCGCACTCTTGTTTCGCAAGGGGATCGGCTGGCTGCAATCGACGCTATACCGGGTCGACGACCCGCGGATGCTGCACAGTTTCGCCGAAGGTTTGCCGTGGGTCCTGATCCTCGTGCTGCCGATCGCGGGCGGGCTGGTCGTCGGGCTGATCCTGCACTGGTTCACACCCGATGGGCGGGTCCGCTCTGTCGCAGAGGTGATCGAGGGCGCGGCGCTGGCCGATGGCCGGGTGGAACAGAAGGCGGGTCTGGCCTCGGCGCTGGCCTCGCTGATCACGCTCAGTTCCGGCGGGTCTTCGGGCCGCGAGGGGCCGGTGGTGCATCTGGCGGCGGTGATTTCCAGCAAGGTGTCGGACTGGATCCGCGCCGACGGAATCACCGGGCGCGACCTTCTGGGCTGTGCGGTCGCCGCCGCGGTCTCGGCCTCTTTCAATGCGCCGATCGCCGGGGCGCTGTTTGCGCTTGAGGTGGTGCTGCGCCATTTCGCCGTGCATGCTTTTGCGCCGATCGTCATCGCCTCGGTTGCGGGCACCGTGATCAGCCGTCTGGCCTTTGGTGACGTGACAGAGTTCCATCTGAGCACCGACAGTGCGCTGGCCTTCTACGTTGAGCTTCCGGCCTTCCTGATCCTCGGGCTTCTGGCCGGCGTGGTCGCGGCGCTGATGATGCGGGCGATCTTCTGGGCCGACGACCTGGGCAACCTGGTGCAGCGCCGTGCGGGCATCCCGCGCTGGTTGCGGCCGGCGCTGGCGGGGGCGTTGCTGGGCCTGCTGGCGATCGGGTTTCCGCATATCATCGGGGTCGGCTACGAGACCACATCGGCGGCGCTGACAGGCGAGTTGCTGCTGTACGAGGCGATCGTCTTCGCGCTGCTCAAGAGCATCGCCGTGGGCATCACCATCGCTGGCCGCATGGGGGGCGGGGTGTTCTCGCCCTCGCTGATGGTGGGGGCGCTGACCGGGCTGGCCTTCGGGATCATCGCCACCAGCCTGTTGCCGGATGTCTCGGGATCGGTGACGCTGTACGCCCTTGCAGGTATGGGGGCGGTGGCGGCGGCGGTGCTGGGCGCGCCAATCTCCACCACGCTCATCGTCTTCGAGTTGACCGGCGACTGGCAGACCGGCATCGCGGTCATGGTCTCGGTGTCGATGTCCACCGCACTGGCAAGCCGCCTCGTCGACCGGTCGTTTTTCCTGACCTTGCTGGAGCGGCGCAATATCCACCTTGCCGCCGGGCCGCAGTCCTACCTGCTGGCGATGTTTCGGGTTGGCAAGGTGATGCGCCCGCTCGATCATGACCGGACGGACGAGGCCGAGGCACTGCTGACGCTGATCGAGCAGGGCATCTACCTCGACCGGAACGCGACGCTGGAACGCGCCATCCCGGTGTTCGAGCGCACCGGGCTTGACCGGATCCCGGTGGTGACGCTGGCGCCGGGTGACGCGCCGCCGGCACTGGAGGGCGTGCTGTACCATGTTGATGCGCTCAAGGCCTATAACCGCGCCCTCGCCGCGACGGCAGAGGAAGAACATAGCTGACGATTGGGTCGCCCTCACGTCCGGCGTCGTCGTCGCTTGCCTGTGACGATGGAACAGCATGTCCGCGCCCCGTCGCGCATGTCCCTCGGACCCGATCTTGCCATGAAAAAAGCGGATCGCCGAGGAGACATGTGATCATCCGGGATGGAACACCTGCCATCAATGCAGCACATATGCTCGCTCACGGTAGCGAACGTGTGCAGGTGGTGTCATTTGCCCGTGGCTATCGCGGCATCTTCATTTTCGCGGGCATTTCGCGGTTTTTTTGGTCAGCCAGCGCGTGCATACCGAGACCGGCGTCGGTTAAATGCGCCCTGCAACCAGACCTGCGCAAGCTGCATACGGACGACCGAAAAGTCACGCACAGCCGACAATCGTGACAGCCACTGTTCGGCGCGAACGGGGACCTGTTGTCAGGTGCCGAAAGCCGTGAGCCGTTCAGAGATTTTCCACCGCCACCATGTTGGGATAAAAGGCGAGGTAGCCGGCGATCTCGGTCGCGTCCTCGGTCGGGGTCTCGTAGGACCAGCCGGCGTTCTTGATGACCTGCGACTTGGTCACGATCGAATAGAACCGGGCGTCGCCCTTGAAGGGACAATGGCTGGTGATGTCGGTCGCGTCGAGAAAGGCCATCCCGATATCCTCGCGCGGGAAATAGATGACGGGGGGATACTCGCCCTCGGTCAGTTCCAGTGCGTTCTTCGATTCCCCCAGAACGGCGCCGCCGGCGCGCACGACCCAAGTGCCGGTGGCCTTGCGGATCTTGATATGGCTGGTCATTGTCCCTCTCCCTCGTCGTTTCGTGATCGCTTTGCCGGTCGGTCTGCCGCCTGTCTGTAACAGGAAGATGTCACAAGGGGGCAGTGGCCCGGTCCAGCCACTCTGCCGTCTCTTGCGGCAGGTGCGGGCGCAGCTTTTCGGCAGTTTGCGCATGATACGCGTCAAGCCAGGCGATTTCGTCCCTGTTGAGCACCTCTGCGTCAATCAGACGCCGGTCGATCGGTGCCCATGTCAGCGTGTCGAAACACAACATGGCGCGCGCATCGCCACCGGGCAGGGCCGCGGCCTCGCGCACCACCACGAGGTTCTCGATGCGGATGCCGAAGGCCCCCTCGCGGTAATAACCGGGCTCGTTCGACAGGATCATGCCCGGTTCAAGCGGTCTGGTCGAGGCGCGCGAAATGCGCTGCGGCCCTTCGTGCACCGACAGGTAGACACCGACGCCATGCCCGGTCCCGTGGTCAAAATCGCGCCCCGCCTGCCACAGCGCCATGCGCGCGAAACTGTCCAGATCGCGGCCCGCGATGCCCTTGGGAAAGCGCGCGCGGCTCACCGCGATCATGCCGCGCAACACTTGCGTGAACGCGCCGCGTTCCGTTTCGCCCGGCGCGCCCACGGCGAGCGTCCGGGTGATGTCCGTTGTGCCGTCTACGTATTGCGCGCCGGAATCGACAAGGTAGATCTGGCCGGGCGCAATCGCCGCGTTCGAGGCCTCCGTCACCCGGTAATGGGGCAGGGCGGCATGCGGCCCGGCGGCGGAAATCGTGTCGAAGGAAATGTCTTTCAACAGGCCGGTTTCGGCGCGGAAATCCTCCAGTGCGCGGACGCAGTCGATCTCGGTCAGGCCGCCGGTCGGCGCCTTGTCGTCGAACCAGTGCAGGAACCGGGCGAAGGCCGCCCCGTCGCGGATATGGGCCCCGGTCGTGGCCTTGATCTCGGCAGGTGTCTTGCAGGCCTTGGGCAGGATGCAGGGGTCTTCTGCGGCGGCAATCTCGATGCCCGCCGCGTCCAGTACCATGCGGATCTTGTGTGGCGCGGTCGCCGGATCGACCCGGACGGGGCCGGTAAGCACCGCGATGCCAGATTCGAAATCATCCCGGTGTTTCAGTGTGATATCAGGATCTGGTCCAAGCAGGGCGAGCTTTTCAGGATCGGAAAAAAGCGTCACGTGCCCCCGGCTGTCAATCACGGCGAAGGCCTGAACGACGGGCAGATGGGGCAGGTCGCCGCCCCGGATATCGAGCAGCCAGCAAATGGAATCGGGCAGCGTCAGCACCGCTGCTGCCTGCCCCGATTCGGCAAGCGTTCTTGCGATCTCGGCGCGCTTTTCGCCCGATGTCTTCCCGGCAACCTCGGCAGGGAACGCCACGGCCGGCGCCTTGGGGCGGCCCGGGCGATCGGTCCAGATCCCGTCGATCGGGTTCGCGACCGGGCGAAGCGCGATCCGGGCGGGCGTCAACGCTGCGTCCAGCCGGTCGATCTCGCGGCTGGTGTGCAGCCACGGGTCGAAGCCAATGGTGCCGCCCTCGGGAAGGTGGTCCTGCAACCAGTCCTCAAGCGCGGTTTCGGGCCAGTCGACCGGCGTGAACGCCTCCGCTGCCACTTGTTCGCGGACCTGCACCCGGTAGCGCCCGTCGACGAAGACCGCGGCCACGCTCTGCAACACCGCGCAGAACCCGGCTGATCCGGTAAAGCCCGTCAGCCACGCCAGCCGTTCGTCGCAGGCGGCGACATATTCGCCCTGATGCGCGTCCGCGCGCGGCACCAGGAGTCCGTCCAGCCCCACCCTCGAAAGTGTGTCTCGCAGGGCAGCCAGCCGCGGCGGTCCCTGCTCGGGGCGGCTCGCGGCGGTGAAGGATTGAAAGCGGGTGGGCGTCGTATCTGTCATCGGTGCGGAACCTGCACCCTGACGCGCGGTTTGTCCATCGCTTGTGTGCCGCCGCCAAACCGCGCCGCGCAAGACAAACAATCGAAAATTTGAATAAAATTGTCTTTCTTCTTGGCAAAAATACTTCGGGGAGCGCGAGGGGCTGGCCCCTCGCTCCCGCTCTCTCCGCCAACCCGACCGGAAGGATATCAAACCGCCCGTTTCAGCCCGAGGAACCGTGCCCGTGCCCTCGGGTCGCTGTCGAACAGCGAGGCAAGCTGCTCGGTCATCGCGCCGGCCAGTTGTTCGGCATCGGTGATGGTGACGGCACGCTCGTAATAGCGGGTCACGTCATGGCCGATGCCGATCGCCAGAAGTTCGACAGCGCGGCGCCGCTCGACCATGGCGATCACGTCGCGCAGATGTTTTTCGAGGTAGTTCGACGGGTTGACGGAAAGCGTGGAATCATCCACCGGCGCGCCATCGGAAATCACCATCAGGATCTTGCGCTGTTCGGGCCGCGTCAGCATCCGCCGATGCGCCCATTCCAGCGCCTCGCCGTCGATGTTTTCCTTCAGCAACCCTTCCTTCATCATCAACCCGAGATTGTCGCGGCTGCGCCGCATCGGCGTGTCTGCGGGCTTGTAGATGATGTGGCGCAGGTCGTTCAGGCGGCCGGGCTGTTGCGGGCGGCCCTCTGCCAGCCACGCCTCGCGCGCGCGCCCGCCTTTCCACGCGCGGGTGGTAAAGCCAAGCACCTCTACCTTGACGTCGCAGCGTTCCAACGTGCGAGCCAGCACATCGGCGCAAATGGCGGCAATGGAAATCGGGCGTCCGCGCATCGAGCCCGAATTGTCCAGCAGAAGCGTCACGACGGTATCGCGGAACTCGGTGTCCTTCTCGACCTTGAACGACAGCGGCGTCGTCGGGTTCGCCACCACCCGCGCCAGCCGTCCGGCATCGAGGATGCCCTCCTCGCGGTCAAACTCCCACGCGCGGTTCTGTTGCGCCTGCAAGCGGCGTTGCAGCTTGTTGGCCAACCGGCCGACCGCACCCTTCAGCGGTTCGAGCTGCTGGTCGAGATAGGCGCGCAGCCGTTCCAGTTCCTGAGGTTCTGCCAGCTCGTCGGCGGCGATTTCCTCGTCGTGTTCGGTCGAATAGACGGTGTAATCGGGATCAGCCTCGGAATGGGGCGGCGGCGGCGGTGGGTCCAGCGGCGCTTCGCCCTCGGGCAGGTCGGTTTCCTCCGCCTCCTCCATGTCGCCCTGATCGTCCATCTCGACCGAGGCCTGGCTGGCGTCTTGTTGGTCTTCCTGGCTCTGCTCGGGTGTGGCGTCGGCCTGGTCGTCCTGGTCCTCCTCGGCCTCGCCGGTGGAATCGGGGTTTTCCTCTTCGTCGACCTCTGCGTCGTCGTCCTGTTCTTCCTGGATCTCGTCGGGATCATCGCCCAGCTGGTCGCCATATCCCAGATCGTCGATCAAGCGCCGGGTCAACCGGGCAAAGGCGGTCTGGTCTGTCAGCGCCGCGTCGAGATCGCCGAGCGTCTCGCCGCAGCGCTCTTCTATGAAGCTGCGCCAAAGCTCCATCACGTTGGCGGCTTCGGGCGGCAGGTCGCGGCCGGTTGCAAGGTGGCGGATGAAATAACCGGCGGCGATCGCCAGCGGCGCGTCGGCAGCTTCGTGCAGGTCGCCATAGCCCTTGCGGCGGGCCTCGTTTCCGATCTTGGCGTCGATATTGCCCGCAGTGCCCGGCATGTGGCGCGCGCCTATCGCCTCGCAGCGGGCGGTTTCCATCGCCTCCATCAGGTCGCGCGCCATCTGACCCTGCGGTGCGTAGCGGGCGGCAGTCCCGGCATCGTGATACTTGTGGCGCAGCGCGTAGGCATCGGCGGTGCCGCGCGCGAGAAGTACCTCGTCGCGGGTCATGCGTCGGCTGATCTGCGGCAGGCGCACGGAATCGCTGGTCATGCCCGGCGGATCGACCGAATAGCTGATCCCCAGATCGGGATCGTCGGCCATCACGCGGGTGGTTTCGGCGAGCGCCTTCTTGAATGGATCGGCGGGGTTATCCGTTGGCTTTTTCATATCCCCCTATATGCACCTGCGCCAAGGCGGCGAAAAGGGGCGAATTGCACGCCTGCGGGCGGCCCGCGCGCTGCTATTCTCCAGTCAGCACCGCAAGGCAATCCGCGTTGTCGGCAAAGAATACCGGATCTGTGGAATAGGCCGGGTTTCCGGCGGCGCGATTGGCGGCGAAACGCGCGTTGTAAGCGGCGGTCAGATCGCGCGCCTGTTGCCGCGCGGCCTCGTCGGCCGCGTCGGGTGACATCCCTTCGGCTTGCATCGCATCAATCGCGCTGGCCAGGAACGCCCGTGCGATCCCGTCGGATTGTTGTGCCATCTCGGGGTCGATGAGGCTGCCCATCGCCTCCGTCGTGGCGACGAAGAACGCCGCGCAGCGGGTGCCGATATAGGATGCCGGCGCCTCGCCATCGCCAATCACATCGCGCAGCGGGCGCATCTCTTCCGACGATTGCGCGGCGGCGGGCGACCACGCCAGCGTGGCTGCGAGGAGGGCGAGGGTGGGTGTGGTGAACATCTTCATGCGTTGAGCCTTTCTGCGGATCAGGCTTCAAACGCTAGCAGCCGGGTGGGCCGCAGGCCAACCGGTCACGGCGCGGTCTCACGCCCCTGTGCGCCGATCTGACGCGATCGTTACCCCAGGCTCATGCTGGCGGCGCTTTCGGGCAGTTCCTCGTCGAAACACCGCTGGTAGATCTCGGCCACCGTCTGGCGTTCAAGCTCGTCGCACTTGTTGAGGAAGGACAGCCGGAAGGCATAGCCGATGGAACGGAAGATCTCGGCGTTCTGGGCCCAGTTGATCACCGTCCGGGGGCTCATCACGGTGCTGAGCTCGCCGTTCATGAACGCCGTGCGGGTCAGGTCCGCGACCGTCACCATCTGACTGATGGTCTGGCGTCCGGCGGAGGTATTGTAATGCGGGTTCTTCGATAGCACGATCGCGGTTTCGGCGTCGTGGCTGAGGTAGTTCAGCGTTGCAACAAGGCTCCAGCGGTCCATCTGCGCCTGGTTGATCTGCTGGGTGCCGTGGTAGAGCCCGGTGGTGTCGCCGAGCCCGACGGTGTTCGCGGTGGCAAAGAGCCGGAAACAGGGATGCGGGGTGATGATCTCGTTCTGGTCCAGCAGAGTCAGCTTGCCGTCATGTTCCAGCACCCGCTGGATCACGAACATCACGTCGGCACGGCCGGCATCGTATTCGTCGAACACGATGGCCACCGGGTTGCGCAGCGCCCACGGCAGGATACCCTCGTGAAACTCGGTCACCTGTTTGCCGTCGCGCAGCTTGATCGCGTCCTTGCCGATCAGGTCGATCCGGGAAATGTGGCTGTCGAGGTTGACCCGCACCGCCGGCCAGTTCAGCCGCGCCGCGACCTGTTCGATATGGGTCGACTTGCCGGTGCCGTGATAGCCCTGGATCATCACCCGGCGGTTGTGGGTAAAGCCCGCAAGGATTGCCAGCGTGGTGTCGGGATCGAACTTGTATGTGGTATCGAGCTCCGGCACGCGGTCGCCCGGTTCCGCGAAGGCCTTGACCTTCATGTCGCTGTCGATGCCGAAGACGTCGCGGACGAAAATTTCCTCGGTCGGTTTGGCGATGGGGTCCATTCTGTCTGCCTCTCGTCTGTCTTCGACTTCGCGGTGTGGTGTTGCACGATAATCCAAGGGGCTGCAAGGGGCGCGGAGGCTTTCGGGAACGAGGCTGAAATTTCGGTTGCCACGGCGGGCACAGCGCCTAAATTATTGTCATGGCGTCGCAGGCGGACCTTGAACAATTGATCGCTCAGGTCGCCTTGCAGGACCGGGCGGCCTTCCGCGCGCTGTTTTCCGCAACCTCGGCGAAACTTTTCGGCGTTTGCCTGCGTGTCTTGAATGACCGCGCCGAGGCCGAAGACGCGTTGCAGGAGATTTATGTCAAGGTCTGGCACCGGGCGGCACGGTATTCTGTCACCGGGCATAGCCCGATGACATGGTTGATCACCGTCGCGCGCAACCACGCCATCGACCGGCTGCGCGCACGCAAGGGTCGGGTCGAGACGCTGGATCCCGAGATGCCGCTGGCTGACCCGGCACCGGGGCCCGAGGCGCGCGCCGTCGCGGCTGGAGAGGCGGCCCGGATCGCGGCCTGCCTTGAGGAACTGGAAGACACCCGTGCCGCGGCGGTGCGGGGCGCCTATTTCGAGGGCGCAAGCTACGCCGATCTTGCGGCCCGCTTCGAGGTGCCGCTGAACACGATGCGAACCTGGCTGCGCCGCAGCCTGCTGAGCTTGAAGGATTGCCTGAGCCGATGAGCGACCGGCCCGACATATCGCCAGACGACAGCGGCCTTGCGGCGGAATACGTCCTTGGCTTGCTGCCCGAGGCGGAGGCGCGCGCTTTGCGCACGCGGCTGGAAGCGGAGCCGGTCCTCCGGGCCGAAGTGCTGGGCTGGGAAAAGCGCTTCGCCGCCATGGCCGAGGCGGAGGTGGATCCCGTGCCGCCGCCGTCCGCTGTGGAAGCACAGGTCTTGGCGCGGCTGTTTCGTGCCGATGAAACGCGCCGGCGGATGGGCATCCGGCGCTGGCTTGCCGGGCTTGCGGTGGCCGGGTTCGCCGCGCTTGCTGTGCTGATCTATACCGGTGGGCCGGAGCGCGGGATTGCCCCCGATTTCGCCGCGCGAATCGCCGCCGAGGACGAGACGCTGGTTCTGGCCGCAACCCTCGACGTGGAGACGGGGCGGCTTGCGGTGCTGCGCGAGGCCGGCGCCGTGGCCGCGGGCCGGGCGCAGGAATTGTGGCTCATCGCGGGCGAGGCGACGCCGGTGTCGCTGGGCGTTCTGTCGACCGATGCCGAAACCGAGGTCATCGTTCCGCAGGCGCTTCGCCCGCTCTTCGCGGGGGCCGTCCTTGCCGTATCGGATGAACCCCCGACCGGCTCGCCCACTGGCGCGCCGACCGGGGATGTGCTGGCTTTCGGAACTGTGTCCGAGATTTGATTTCTATATAAATCAGGCGCTTGGTTGATTTTTTCGAGAAATCCGCCGATTTGTGAAACTTCTGTCGATCGCCTCGCGTTTCTTCTTTTGAGCGTCCGAAACGGGCGTGTCATGCAACACACAGGAGAGACACATGTTCACCAAATCCCTGACCGCGAGCGTTCTGGCCCTTGCCCTGACCACCGGCGCGGCGCTTGCCCAGTCCCAAAGCAACCCGATGGTGGGTGGCGCACCGATGTTCGCCGAACGCAATATCGTCGAGAACGCGGTGAACTCTGCCGACCACACAACGCTGGTCGCGGCCGTGCAGGCGGCTGGCCTCGTTGACACGCTGGCAAGCGAAGGCCCGTTCACCGTCTTCGCGCCCACCAATGCCGCCTTCGACGCGCTGCCCGATGGCACGGTCGAGACGCTGTTGCTGCCTGAAAACCTCGACCAGTTGCAGCGCATCCTGACCTGCCATGTGGTGGCCACCACCGCGCTCTGGGGCGATATCCGTGGCATGGTCGCGGGAGACGGCGGCGCGCATGTGATCGAGACGGTTGGCGGCTGCGAGTTCACCGCCTATTACACCAACGGCGTGATCCAGATCGAGGATGGCGCTGGCCGTCGTGCCAATATCACCATCGCCGATGTGCGCCAGTCGAACGGCATGATCCACGTGATCGACTCGGTGCTGCTGCCCGCGTCCTGAGGCTGCCCCTGGTCCGGCCATCCCCAGCAAAGATGGCCGGGCCGACCCGTCCGGGGGCGGTCGCGCGCTGGTTGGTGATACTCTGGTCCCTGGAGCTTGCTGCCGTTACCGGCCCGCGCGTGTCCTTTCACCCTGCCGCTTGTGATCCGCCCCCGGACACCCCTGCACCACGGTTGCCCGGTCCCCCTCATCCGGTGACCGGGCGTTCGCGTATCGCGGTGCCCGAAGCATGGCCAGATGACCACGCCCATTGGAAGTTGTAGCCGCCAAGCCAGCCGGTCACATCCACCACCTCGCCGATCACGAAAAGCCCGGGTCGCAGGCGCGATTCCATCGTTTTCGATGACAGGTCATCGGTTGCGACGCCGCCCAGCGTGACCTCGGCGGTGCGGTAGCCCTCGGACGAGGTCGGGGTCAGGGCCCAGTCGGCCAGACGCGTCGAGAGCGCCCGCAGCGCCTTGTCGGACTGGTCGGCAAGCTTGCCGTCGAGGCCCCAATCCTGCGCCAGATGCTGCACGAGGGCGCGCGGCAGATGATCGCCCAGCACGGTGGTCAGCGCCTTTGCCCCGTCTGCCGCGCGCCGGGTGCGGAGGGTTTCAAAGCACATCTCTTCGTCCAGCAGCCGCACCGAAAGTGTCTCGCCCTCGCGCCAGTAGGAGGATATTTGCAGCACCGCCGGCCCGGACAAACCACGATGGGTAAACAGCATCGCCTCGTCGAAGGCGGCACCGTTGCAGGCGGCGCGCACGGGGACGGAGGTCCCGGCAAGCGGCCGGAAGGCGGCCTTGCTGGCCTCGTCGAAGGTCAGCGGCACAAGGGCGGGGCGGATCTCGGTCAGGTCGTGGCCGAATTGCTGCGCAATGCGGTAGCCAAGGCCGGTGGCGCCCATTTTCGGAATCGACTTGCCGCCCGTGGCGACGACGAGATTGCGCGCGGTGACGATGAAGGGCCTGCCCTCGCGCGCGAGGGCGACGCGAAACCGGCTGCCGTCGTGGGTGATCTCGCTGATCTCGGTCCTGAGCCACAGGTCGGCAGGCTGCATCTGTGCAAGCAGCATGGCGACGATCTGTTTGGCCGACCCGTCGCAGAAGAGTTGCCCGAGGGTCTTTTCGTGCCACGCGATGTCGTGGCGTTGCACCAGATCGAGGAAATCCCACTGTGTGTAGCGGCTGAGCGCGGACTTGGCGAAATGGGGGTTCCGCGACAGGAAATTCACCGGGTCCGTGTGGATGTTGGTGAAATTGCAGCGCCCGCCGCCCGAAATGCGGATCTTCTCGCCCGGCGCCTTTGCATGGTCGACCACCAGCGTGTCGGGCCCGGCATGGGCCGCGCACATCAGCCCCGCCGCGCCGGCGCCGAGGATCAGGGTGGTGACGGCGTGGGTTTGCATGAGGGTGCTGTGACCGGGCGTTGCGCCGATGGCAAGGGCGGGACGCCTCCGGCGGGAGTATTTTTGCCAAGAAGAAGGGGCAGGGCGCGCGTTAAGGTTAATGGGGTGTGGCAGGGTGACGGAAGGACGGGGCGGCGCGTTAAGGTTAACGGCTTCAGGGAAGGTGACTTGGGCTGTGGCTCGTGGGCGGGGCCGTGGTAAGTGGGCGGGGCCGTGGTAAGTGGGCGGGGCCGTGGTAAGTGGGCGAGGGCCGGGGTTTCTGGGCGGGGCCGGCAGGTTCACCCGGTGGAGCGTCGCTTTTGCGGACAGACAGGACCGAGAAAGGCCGCCCGGAAAGGGGGCGGCCCATGGAGCAGATTGTTGATCAGCGGTTCTCGATGTTCACGTAGTCGCGGTAGGTCGCCCCGGTGTAAAGCTGGCGCGGGCGGCCGATCTTGTTCTTGGGGTCGGCGATCATCTCTTTCCACTGGGAGATCCAGCCCACGGTGCGGCTCAGCGCGAAGATCGGCGTGAACATCGCGGTCGGGAATCCCATCGCGTCCAGGATGATGCCGGAGTAAAAATCGACGTTCGGGTAGAGCTTCTTGTCGGCGAAATAGGGATCGTCGAGCGCCAGCTTTTCCAGTTCCTTGGCGACCTGGAGTGTCGGGTTGTCCTCGATGCCCAGAAGGTCCAGCACCTCGTCGGCCGATTCCTTCATGACCTTGGCGCGCGGATCGAAGTTCTTGTAGACCCGGTGGCCGAAGCCCATCAGGCGGAACGGGTCGTCCTTGTCCTTGGCGCGGGCGATGTAGTCGGGGATCTTGTCCGGCGTGCCAATCTCGCGCAGCATTTCAAGGCAGGCCTGGTTGGCGCCGCCATGCGCCGGGCCCCAGAGGCAGGCGATGCCGGCGGCGATGCAGGCAAAGGGGTTGGCGCCCGAGGAGCCGGCGAGACGCACGGTCGAGGTCGAGGCGTTCTGCTCGTGATCGGCGTGCAGCGTGAAGATCCTGTCCATCGCGCGGGCAAGGATCGGGTCGGGCTGGTATTCCTCGGCCGGCACGGCAAAGCACATGCGCAGGAAGTTCGACGCGTAGTCGAGATCATTGCGCGGATAGACGAAGGGTTGGCCGATCGAATACTTGTAGGCCATCGCGGCGATGGTTGGCAGTTTCGCGATCAGGCGGATCGAGGCGACCTCGCGCTGCCACGGGTCCGAGATATCGGTGGAGTCGTGGTAGAAGGCCGACATCGCGCCGACGACCCCGACCATGGTAGCCATCGGGTGCGCATCACGACGGAAACCACGGAAGAAATTGTGCATCTGTTCGTGCACCATGGTGTGATTGGTCACGCGCGATTCGAAATCCTCCAGCTGCGCGGCGGTCGGCAACTCGCCGTAGAGCAGCAGGTAGCAGACCTCGAGATAGTGCGATTTTCCGGCCAGCTGGTCGATCGGGTAGCCGCGATGCAGCAACTCGCCCTTGTCGCCATCAATGAAGGTGATCTTGGATTCGCACGAGGAGGTCGAGGTGAAGCCCGGATCGTGGGTGAAGACGCCGGCCTGCGCGTAAAGCTTGCCGATGTCGATCACGTCGGGGCCGGCCGTGGGCGAGTGCATCGGCAACTCGATGGTCCGGTCGTCGAAGGTGAGCGTCGCGATCTTGCTGTCTGCCATGAGAGTCCCTTTTCAATAAGACCGCCGAACCGGGTTCGACAGCGTCTGAGGGACCGGGTCGTCCGGGCCCTCGGTGTTGCAGGCAGCGCCTCCGGTCTTGCCCGGTTCAGGCGGCTGCGGCCTCCGTCAGGCGGGCGATCGTCTCATCCCGGCCGATGACGAGCATCATGTCGAAAACGCTTGGACTGACGGGCCTGCCGGCCAGCGCGGCCCTCAGCGCCGGGGCAAGCTTGCCCAGTTTCAGGTCGTGGCGCGCGGCCACCTGTGACACCTCCGCCTCCAGAATATCACGCGACCAGCTAGCACTTTGCAACTGCGGCGTCAATTCGGCCAGTATACCACGGGATACATCCGTAAGCGTCGCGCGCGATTTCTCATCCCTGTCAAGCGGGCGTTTCACGAGAACAAAATGTGCTTTTTCAAGGATTTGTGGTAGGGATTTCGCGCGATCCTTGAGGCAATACATCGCACGGAGCATGCCATCTTTCTGCGGTTGCGAAAGGGGTGGTTGCTGCGTGGCAGCCAAGAACCGCTCGATCTCGGCCAGAAGGTCAGAATCGGCCATCTGCCCGATATGAAAGGCAGACACATGGTCCAGCTTCTTGAAATCGAGCCGCGCGGGGGATTTGCCGATGCCGGTGAGGTCGAACCAGTCGCGCGCCTGCGCGTCGGTAAAGAGTTCGTCATCGCCGTGGCTCCAGCCCAGCCGGGCGAGGTAATTGCGCATTGCGGCGGCGGGATAGCCCATCGCGGCATATTCCGTGACCCCGACCGCGCCGTGGCGCTTGGACAGTTTCTTGCCGTCGGGGCCGTGGATCAGCGGGATATGCGCCCAGACCGGTTCATCCCAGCCCATGGCGTGGTAGATCTGCACCTGTCGCGCGGCGTTGTTGAGGTGGTCGTCGCCCCGGATCACGTGCGTCACCCCCATGTCATGATCGTCTACCACCACGGCCAGCATGTAGGTCGGTGTGCCATCGGAGCGTAACAGAACCATGTCATCGAGCTGATCGTTGCGGATGGTGACATCGCCCTGCACCTCGTCACGGATCACGGTGTTGCCGTCGCGCGGTGCGCGCAGGCGGATCACGTAGGGGGCATCGGGGTGCCCGTCCTCGGGCATGTCGCGCCACGGGCTGAGAAAAAGAGTGGACCGGCCTTCGGCACGGGCGCTGTCGCGGAAGGCCTGGATCTCGTCCTGGGGGGAAAAGCATTTGTAGGCGTGGCCCTTGGCCAGCATCTGGTGCGCAACCTTTGCATGGCGGTCGGCGCGGTCGGCCTGGCTTACGGGCGCGCCGTCCCAGTCGAGGCCCAGCCATGTCAACCCGTCGAGAATCGCCTGCGTCGCCTCGGGTGTCGAGCGGGCGCGGTCGGTATCCTCGATCCTGAGCAGGAAGGTGCCGTTGCGGCCGCGGGCATAAAGCCAGTTGAACAGCGCGGTGCGGGCGCCGCCGATATGCAGGAAGCCGGTGGGCGAGGGGGCGAAACGGGTGACGACGGGGTCGGTCATTGCTGTCCTTTCGGGGCGCGCGCTGCGGCGGGGGGCGGCAGGTAGAGACGCTGGCGTTAACCCTTTGGCAACCATGAGCGCGCAGAGTCGGTCGCACGCAGGTTTAGGCAAGGCCGGAAGGGGTGGCAAGGGTGTGGTGGCTGGTGCGCAGACTCGACGCGGCCCAGCAGGGGCAGCGGGGCCGTTTGATGCCCTGGGCGCCGGTCTTTTTCGGGATCGGCGTGGCGTTTTACTTTGCCCTGTCGGAGGAACCGGGCGCGGTTGTCTACGGGGTGCTGGCCTCTTCGGCCGTCTGCGCCGCCCTCATCGGACGCTGGTGGCGCGAACAGGCCGGGCCGCTGATGACGGCGCTTGTGCTGGTGGCGCTTGGCTTTGGCGCCGGTGGTCTGCGGACGGCTGCCGTCGACGGGCCGGTGCTGACGTTTCGGTATTATGGCCCGATCGAAGGCCGCATCGTTGGCATCGACCGCTCCGCTTCGGACCGGCTGCGGCTGACGCTCGACCGGGTGGTGCTGGCCGAGACCGATCCGGACAGGGTGCCGCGCCGGGTGCGGGTGTCGCTGCATGGCGATCAGCCGGTTTTCCTGCCCGACGCGGGTGCGCGGGTGGCGCTGACCGGGCACCTTGCGCCGCCTTCCGGCCCCGGAGAGCCTGACGGCTTCGATTTTCAGCGCCACGCGTGGTTTCTGGGCATCGGCGCCGTCGGATACACGCGCACGCCGGTGCTGTTGCAGGCGCCGCGTGCGGTTGGCGAGATGCGGCTGCTGCATATGCGGCTGCGTCTGGCGCAGGCCATACGTGCGCGGATCGGCGGTGAGGCAGGTGCCTTTGCGGCCGCCGTGATGACCGGGGATCGGTCGGGCATCTCGATCGAGACGCTGGAAAACCTGCGTCGCAGCAATATCGCCCACCTGCTGGCGATCTCGGGGTTGCATATGGGGCTGCTGACCGGGTTCATTTTCATGTCGCTGCGGGCGTTGCTGGCGCTGATCCCGCGCCTCGCCTTGCGGGTGCCGACGAAGAAGATCGCCGCAATGGGGGCGCTGACCGCCGGGGTGGCCTACCTTTCGGTCGCCGGGGGCAATGTCGCCACGGAACGCGCCTTCATTCAGGTCGCGGTGATGTTTGTCGCGGTGCTGCTGGATCGGCGGGCGGTGACGTTGCGCTCTGTCGCGATCGCGGCGCTGATCGTGCTGGCGCACCGGCCCGAGACGCTGCTCGGCCCCGGTTTCCAGATGAGTTTCGCGGCCACGACGGCGCTGGTGGCGGTGTTCACCTGGGTCAAGGATATCGTCTGGTTGCAGGCCTGGCCGCGCTGGACGCGGGGGCTGACCGGGCTTGTGCTGTCCTCGGCGGTGGCCGGCGCGGCGACGGCGCCCTTTGCGGCGGCGCATTTCAACATGGTGGCGGTCTGGGGGCTGCCGGCCAACCTGCTGACGGTGCCGGTGATGGGCAGCGTGGTGGTGCCCGCCGCGGTGGTCGCGGGCCTGTTGTCGCCCTTCGGACTGGAGGGCGTGGCGCTGTCGGTGATGGCGGCGGGATTGCGCTGGATCCTTGGCGTCGCGGCGTGGTTCGCGCAAGGCGAGGCGGCGATCCGCACCGTTGTGATGCCGCCGGGCGGGGTTCTGGCGCTGATCACGCTGGGCGGAGTCGGCGTGATCCTGTGGCAGGGGCGCGGCCGCTGGGCCGGGTTGGTGCCGCTGGCGGTGGCGTTCGGCATGTGGATCGGGGGCGAGCGACCGGAGGTGCTGATCTCCGACAGTGGGCGGCTGGTGGGGGTGAGCAGCGAGGCGGGCCGCGCCCTGAGCCGCCCGCGCGGCGATGGTTTCGTTGCCCGGCTGTGGCTGGAGAACGATGGTGACCGGGCCGACCAACGCGACGCGGCGGCACGACCGGACTGGCGGGAGGATGGCGCGGGGCGGGTTGTCCGCCTTGGCGAGGGCACGCTCTGGCACGGGGTCGGGCGGCGCGCGGCTGCGGATCTGGCCCGAGCCTGCGCGCAGCATGACTGGGTGGTGACGTCAGAGGCGGTGCCGCAGGGCCTTGGCCAACCGCCGATGCCCCGAACCGGCGCGGGCGCGGCGATGGCAGGGGCGCGCGACGCCTGCCGGATGGTCGGGCCGGACCTTTTGCGCCGGACCGGCTCGATTGCCCTGCGCGGGGCCGACCTGACGATGATCACCGCGCACCAAGCGCAGGGGCGGCGGCCATGGGTGCCGGAACCCTGAGCGCGGTCAAGCGGGATCAGTAGGTGCGGATCAGCCCGACCAGCTTGCCCTGCACCTTCACCTGATCCTCGCGCAGCATGCGGGTCTGGTAGGCTGGATTGGCGGCCTCCAGCGCGACCATGCCACCCTTGCGGCGAAACCGTTTCAGCGTTGCCTCGTGACCCTCGATCAGGGCCACGACGATATCGCCGTTATCGGCGGTCGGACCTTCCTCGATCACCACGATATCGCCTTCGTTGATGCCGGCCTCGATCATCGAATCGCCCTTCACCTCCAGCGCGTAATGCGACTTTCCGGTGCTCAGCATCTGCTGGGGCACTGCGACATGGGTGGAAATTTCGCTGATCGCCTCGATCGGGGTGCCGGCGGCGATGCGGCCCATCACCGGCAGTTCCGTCGCCGAGGCCGCGACCGGCATGGCGCCGGCACGCGGATCGCCGCGGTTGCCCTCGATCACGCGGGGGGTGAAGCCGTCCAGCCGTTCGCGCAGGCAGTCGGGCAGTTTCACGATCTCGATGGCGCGGGCGCGATGCGCCAGCCGGCGGATGAAACCGCGTTCCTCCAGCGCCGTGATCAGCCGGTGAATGCCGGACTTGGACCTCAGTCCGAGCGCCTCTTTCATCTCGTCGAAAGACGGCGGCACGCCGTCGCGTTGCAGGCGGCGGTGAATAAACTCCAGCAGATCAAGCTGTTTCCTGGTCAGCATTCCGTGGCCTCACTTGACGAAAATCACCCGTGTTCGGGTAATGTTCTACGGCCGTTCCTGCTTCGTGTCAACACAGCACCTACAGCCGCAGGATATCCACAAGCGCCCCGGCCCGAAGCGGCCCGGCAGACGCTGGATAGAGCATCAGCGCATCGGCCCGCGACAGCACCGACAGCAGGGCAGAATCCTGCCGTGGATCGGGGGTGACGCGCGGGTGCTGCGCGCCCTTGGCCAGCGTCGCGCGCATGTAATGATCGCGCGGGCCGTTGGCGGGCAGGTCCACGGCCAGTTCGGCGGTTTCCAGCGGCGCGGGGGCCTTGCCGAGGCCAAGCATCGCGCGGATCATCGGCACCAGGAAAACCTGCCCGCAGATCATCGCCGAGACCGGGTTGCCGGGCAGGCCGAGCAGCGTCGTCGCGCCCATGCGCCCGGCCATCAGCGGTTTGCCGGGGCGGATCGCCACCTTGTAGAAACTGCGCTCCAGCCCTTCGGCCGCTGCGACCTGTGCGACCAGATCGTGGTCCCCGACCGAGGCGCCGCCGATGGTCACGATCAGGTCGGCATCGGCGGCGAGCTTCAGCGTGCTGGCAAGACTGTCCACCGTGTCGCGGGCAATCGGCAAGAGCCGGGCATGGGCCCCGGCAGCCTCGGCCAGTGCCTTCAGCCCGTAGGCATTGGACGCGACGATCTGGTCGGCGCGCGGCGCTTCGCCCGGTTGCACCAGCTCATCGCCGGTGGCGATCAGCGCCACCACGGGTTTGCGGGTGACGGGCAGGGTGGCGTGGTTCATCGCGGCGGCGAGCGCGATATCTGCGGGGCTGAGCACGCGGGGCGCTGTCAGCTGGTCGCCTTTGCTAAAGTCCCCCCCGGCGGCGCGAATATTGGTCTGGTGGTCGAGCCGGTCGCCAAGGGTGATCCCGTCGTCCACGCGCGTCACGTCCTCTTGTATGATCACGCGGGCCGCCCCGTCCGGGACCGGCGCGCCGGTGAAAATGCGCAGCGCCTGACCGTCGGCCAGTTCGCCGTGCCATGCGTGGCCCGCGGCCGCCTCTCCGATCACGGTGAACCTGTCGCCCGGCTGCGGCGCGTCGGCAGCGACGGCGTAGCCATCCATCGCCGAGGAGGCGAATGGCGGCTGGTCGCGGTGTGCCTCTACGGGGCGGGCGAGGACGCGCCCGGCGGCCTGCGCCAGGGCGACATCCTCGGGCGGCAGCGGATCGGCAAGCGCAAGGCAGGCGGCGAGGGCGTCTTCGACGGGGATCATTCGGTGGCTCCCTTGATCTGGTCGGCTTCCCAATCGGCATAGCTGCGACCGTCGGGCAGTTTCCAGGACGTTCGCCCGTTGGCGGAGCGCCCCGACACAACAGCCACCGCCGCCGAAGGACTGGAAAAGGCATAATCTTCGGTAAGGACGCCCGCGTCGCCATCTGCCCGGATGATATCTTTTTCGCGCAGGCTGTCGTGCAGAATCCGGTAATGTGTCATGTGAGTTCGATCGCCGACCCATTCGGGGCGCACCCGCGACCCGGCCAGAACCACAATCTCGTCGCCGACGAGGTGCGCCCGTGCCTCAACGCCGTGGCGTGGGACGACCAGCTTGAAGACCGGGGCGGCGTCGCTTGTGGTTGATCGTGTCGGCGCTTGTTCGGCTCGTGGCGCGACGATCCGCCGCCCTGTCTGGAACAGGTCCACGCGGATCGCGGGCAGCACCATGTGCAGCGTGTCGAGGAAGCTTTCCATGTTCGCGGTCGCCGCCTCGTTGAGGCTGGCGCCGGCGGGCTGGTTGCCATTCTCAAGACGCATCACGCTGGCCCCGCGGGCCGTGCCGATCAAGCGGCTTTCAAGGTATTTCACATGCGCCTTGTGCAGCGCGTCACCGGTCGTCGTAACCAGCACGGCCATGTCCCACCAGTCTTTTTCCCTGGCGTGCTGACCGATACGGCGCGCCATGTCCTCGGCCTCTCCGATATAGGCAAGCGGGCCGTTCTGATCCTCGCCAAGAAGCAGGTAGATGCCGGTTTGCGCGGCCATCGCCCGGCGCAGCCCGTCTGCCAGCCGGGTGCGGGGGATGCGCAGGACATGGCCGGTCCAGTTGAAGACTTCCGCCGTCAGCATCCCGTCGGGCTTGCCGTCGACGAAGTAAAGCTCAAGCGACCGGCCCGAGCTCATTCCCCCGCCTCGTATTTCCCCGACTTGCCGCCGTCCTTCAATAAAAGCCGGATGCCGGTGATCTCCATCGCCTTGTCGACCGCCTTCACCATGTCATAGACGGTGAGCGCGGCGGTGCTGACTGCGGTCAGCGCCTCCATCTCTACCCCCGTCTGGCCGCCGGTCTTGACCGTCGCGGTGATGCGGATGCCCGGCAGGGCCTGCTCCGGGATCAGCTCCAGCGCCACGCTTGTAATCGGCAGGGGATGGCAGAGCGGGATCAGGTCGGCGGTCCGCTTCGCCCCCATGATGCCCGCCAGCCGCGCGACCCCAAGCACGTCGCCCTTCTTCGCGCTGCCCCCGGTGATCTGGGCCAGCGTTTCGGGCGCCATCTTCACCAAGCCCTCGGCCACGGCGATGCGCGCCGTCACGGGTTTGGCCGAAACATCGACCATATGCGCCTGCCCCTTGGCGTCGAAATGGGTCAGCCCGGCCATCTCAGGCACCCACCCGCAGCGGGTCTGACAAGAGCGCGCGGGTCGCTGCCTCGACGTTGTCCTGCCGCATCAGGCTTTCGCCGATCAGGAAGCAGCGGGTGCCGTAGCGGGCGATCTCGGCAAGGTCGGCGGGTGTCGAGAGGCCGGATTCCGAGACGACGATCCGGTCGCCGGGGATGCGGCGCACCAGCCGCTTGGTCACGTCGAGCGAGGTTTCGAATGTGTTCAGGTCACGGTTGTTGATGCCAATCAGGGCTGATTTGAGGGTCAGCGCGCGCTCCAGCTCCGCCGCGTTGTGGACCTCGATCAGCGCATCCATGCCCCAGCGCGTCGCGGCCTCTTCAAGCTCCTGCGCCTGCGCGTCGGACACACTGGCCATGATGATCAGGATGCAATCGGCGCCAAGCGCGCGCGCCTCCGCCACCTGGTAGGGATCGTAGAGGAAATCCTTGCGCAGGACGGGCAGCGAGACGGCGGCGCGCGCCGCTTCGAGATAGGCGTCGGCCCCCTGGAACGATGGCCCGTCCGTCAACACCGACAGGCAGGTGGCCCCCCCGGCCTCGTAGGCGCGGGCAAGGGCGGGCGGGTCGAAATCGTCGCGGATGAGGCCCTTGGACGGGCTCGCCTTCTTGATCTCCGCAATCAGCCCGTAGCCTTCCAGCGCGGCGCGTTGCAGCGCATGGGCAAAGGGGCGCACGGGGTCGGCGGCGCTTGCGGCGGCCTCAACCTCGGCCAAGGGGCGGGCGGCCTTGCGGTCGGTCAGATCGTCCAGCTTGTAGGCCTTGATCTTGTCGAGAATGCTATCGGTCATGGTCTTGCCGGGTCCGTCCAGTTGATAGGGGTCATGCCTTGCATTTGTAACCAGTTATTGACGCGAGAGAAGGGGCGCGCGCCGAAAAACCCGCGATAAGCCGACAGGGGCGAGGGGTGCGGTGTCTCGATCCTGAGGTTGGCGTCGGCCGGCACCCGTGCCGCCGCTGTCTGCGCCGGTCGGCCCCAAAGCAGATAGGCGCGCGGCTGCCGATCGGTAACAAGCCGGTCGAGCACCTGCGCCGTCAGCGCCTGCCACCCCAGCCTCCTGTGCCCGTTCGCCGCGCCCGCCGGGACGCTCAGCACGGTGTTGAGCATCAGCACGCCTTGCGTGGCCCAGAACCGCAGGTCGCCATCCGGCGGGCAGGCGCCGAGGTCGTCGCGCAGTTCCCTGAAGATGTTGGCCAGCGACTTGGGCAAGGGATGGACATGCGGTTCAACGGAAAAGGCCAGCCCATGCGCATGGCCCGGCGTCGGGTAGGGGTCTTGCCCGAGGATGACGACGCGCGTGGCCGCGGGCGGGCAGGCTTCCAGCGCCGCGAAGGTCTTGTCGCGGGCGGGCAGGATGTCGCGCGGATCGGCGTCGAGCGCGGCCGCGATCCCCGGCAGGGTGTCGTCGAAAAACGGCAGACCGGCCCATGGGCCGAGGCGGGACAGGTCGAAACGCATGGGCAGGGGCGTAGCGCGGCGGGCGCAGCCGGGGCAAGGACTTTCCGGAAATCCTTGCCCCGGCCGCACGCCGCTCAACCCGCCGAGGTCACACGCGCCAGCGTTTCAACCGCTTTCAGCGCGGCACCGGAATCGATGCTTTGCGCGGCTTTCTCCACCCCTGCTGGCAGGTCGTCCACCGCGCCAGCAACCAGAAGCGCGGCAGCGGAATTGAGCAACACCGCGTCGCGGTAAGCCCCGCCGGCGCCTTCCAGCAGGTTGGCAAAGGCGATGCCGTTCTCTTCCGGGCTGCCGCCGAGGATCGCCTCGAAGCGGTGCGTCGGCAGGCCCGCATCGGCGGGGGTGATCTCGAATTCCTCGATCTTGCCGCCCGAGAGCGCGGCCACGGCGGACGGCCCCGCGATGGACAACTCGTCGGTGCCGTCGCCGCCATGCACCAGCCACGCGGCCTCGGACCCGAGCGCGCCCAGAACCTCCGCCATGGGGCGAATGAGCCACGGCGCGAAGGCGCCCGTCAGTTGCCGCTTGACCCCGGCGGGGTTGGTCAGCGGGCCGAGCACGTTGAACAGCGTCCGGGTGCCCAGCTGCTGGCGTGTCGGCATCACGTGGGCGATCGCGGGGTGGTGCATCGGCGCCATCATGAACCCGATCCCGGCCTCCGCCAACGCCCGTTCCACCACCGGCGCGCCGACCATCACGTTGACGCCCATCTGGCCAAGCGCATCCGCCGCGCCGGATTTCGAACTGAGGTTGCGGTTGCCATGCTTGGCCACCGGCACCCCCGCGCCCGCCACCACGAAGGCGGCAGCGGTGGAGATGTTGAGCGTGCCCTTGCCGTCGCCGCCGGTGCCGACGATGTCGATGGCGCCCTCGGGGGCTTTCACGACGACGCATTTTGAGCGCATGACACGCGCGGCGGCGGCGATCTCGTCCACCGTTTCGCCGCGCACCCGCATCGCCATCAGCATGGCGCCGATCTGCGCATCGGTGGCCTCGCCCTCGAAAAGCAGGACGAAGGCCTGTTCGGCCTCTGCTGCGGTCAGGCTGCGGTCCGCCACGGCGGCGATCAGGGGTTTCATGTGGTCGCTCATGCCGGTTCCTCCTCGAGAGCGCCGGGCACCCGTTGCAGGAAGGCGCGCAGCATCGCGTGGCCATGCTCCGATCGAATGCTTTCGGGGTGGAACTGCACACCCTCGATCGGCAGGTTCTTGTGGCGCAGTCCCATGATGGTGCCGTCCTCCAGCCATGCCGTAACGTCAAGGCAGTCGGGCAGGCTTTCGCGCTCCACGATCAGCGAATGGTAGCGCGTGGCTTGCAGCGGAGAGGGCAGGCCGGTGAAGACGCCTTTGCCGGCGTGGTGGATCTCGCCCAGCTTGCCGTGCACGATCTCGTGGCAGCGCACCACCTTGCCGCCGAAGGCCTCGCCGATGGTCTGGTGGCCAAGGCAGACACCGAGCAGCGGGGTGCCCGCCTTGGCCGCCGCCGCTGTCAGGCCAAGACAGATTCCCGCCTGCGCCGGATCGCAGGGGCCGGGGGAGAGCACGATGCCCGAAGGACAAAGCGCCATCGCCTCCTGCACGTCGAGCGCATCGTTGCGCACCACGTGCGGGGTGCAGCCAAGCTCGCCCAGGTAGTGCACAAGATTGTAGGTGAAACTGTCGTAGTTATCTATGAGCAGCAGCATGCCCGTCAATCCTTGTCGCGAAAAAGGGGTGCAGCCGGGCCGCCCGCCGCGCTATACATGCACAGGGCCGCCCGCCATGGTCAACCCGTGGGGCGAGAACGGCCCGGATCTGGGGCGAAATGCATCGCGTGGACCCGTCGCAGGGGGCGCGCGCAGACGGCGAAAAGGGGCACGCTATGGGCAGAGGACTTGTTTCCGGTCTCATATGGGGGGGCATGGTTGCGGTAATCGTGGCGGCGCTGCTGTCGCTTGGCACGCCCCTGCCGGAGCGCGCGGTCGGCATCGCTCCCGACCCGCAGCCGGACTCGGCACCCGGCACAATGCCCGACCCGCAGCCGCTGCCTCAGCCGCAGCGGGAGGAACAGCCGGCATCGCAGGGCGGCGCACAGGACAGCACGGCCCCTGTGTCGGACATTCCGCTGCCCGCAGGGTCGGAATTCAACCGCCCGCCCGCCGAAACCGCCCCGGCCATTCCCGGCCCCGACACCGCCCCCGCCGCGCCGCCGCAGGCGGTCACCTCGCTGCCCGTGCCCGCGTCGCCGCCGGTGCCGCAATCCACCCCCGCGCCGCAACCGCAAGCAACCGTCACGCTGCAAGGGCCGGGGGCCGCGCCGGGGGGTGAGCCCGTCGGCGACGCGCCGGAGGCGGGCGCCCCGTCGCCGCAGGCCGGGGCGCAGCCGGGGCCGCTGGGCCTGCCGCAGATCGACACCGACCCGGCGGCGCAGACCGACCCCGCGCCGCTCGGCCGCCCGCTGCGACCGGTGCGCCCCGCCAATGAGGACGGCGCCAGCGGCGCAGCAGACACCGCCGCAGCGCCGCCAGCGTCGCGCGCGATCGACGCCTTTGCCGCCCCGTTCGCGGCGGAAGACTCCCAGCCCCTGATGGCGGTGATCCTGATCGATGACCCGTCGTTCCAGCTGGGCCAGGAGGCGCTGACGCGGTTCGCGTTTCCGGTCGCCTTCGCCATCGACCCGCGCCGCCCCGACGCGGCCGAGACCGCCGCCGCCTACCGTGCCGCAGGCTTCGAGGTGCTGCTGCTGGGCGATGTCTTCACCGAGGAGGCAACCGGCGCAGAGGTGCCCGATATCCTGTCGCGCGGCTTTGCCACGCTGCCCGAGGCGGTCGGTGTGCTGGATACATCCGGCGAGGCGATTCAGGGCCGGCGCGAGATCCTCGACGGCGTCGTCGAGGCGCTGTCCGAAACCGGCCACGGGCTGGTGACCTTCCCGCGCGGCTTGCCGGTGGCCGAACAGAGCGCCGCGCGTCAGGGTGTGCCCGCCGCGACGCTGTTTCGCGAGATCGACAGCGACCGCGAGCGCGCCACGGTGATCACCCGCTATCTGGACCGAGCGGCTTTTGCCGCCGGACAGCAGGGATCGGTCATCGTCGTCGGCCACACCTATGCCGATACCGTCACGGCGCTGTTTTCATGGGTGCTCGGTAACCGGAGCGAGGGCGTGGCGCTGGCCCCGGTCTCGGCGGTGCTGACGCGGTAGGGGGTGGCCCATAATTGGAATGTGGCAAGTGAAAGTGAGATGGGTATTGTTTCGGTTATTCAAACGCTTTTTTCGAAAAATGAACCCCATTGACAGACGTCTTCCGGCAGCGTCGAGCCCCTCGGGCGCGAATATGTCGGACAACCGTCTTTCTTCGGGGAAAAATGTATTTTTCAAGACCCCTGCAAAAATGAAAATTCTGTTCTATGGAAACTGTCAAACTGATGTCACACATCGCGCGCTGACGTTCTCGAACCCTCTTTGTGAATTCGAATACGCCGGAAATTCAAGGCGGGTCGGCCATTTCGATGAAAACCGCAAAAACAGACTGCTGGAGTGGTGTGATCACATCGTAACGCAACCGATAATGAACAAGAATAACCCTGACTATTATCAGAACCTTCTCGATCGGCATGGGGATAAGATCACCTTCATGCCATATATCTTTCTGGATGGATTCTTTGCGATGTCATACGCGCCCGGCAGTATCGGGTCCACGATTTCCGGTGTTATCGGTCAGGAACCCATCCGTGACATGTTGCTGAAGGAAGGGTTTGACGAAACGCTGGCACAATTTCGATCTGGCAAGATTAATTTCTCGCATCAAGAACGTTTGAAGTACAATTTTGAGGAAATGGAACGGCGTGATGCGATTTGTCACGCTAAAGTCTTGCCGTTCATCCTTGAAAGATACAAAGACCAGCATGTGATGATTACTCATAATCATCCAATCCCTGAAATGATAAATGATATCGCGGCACAAATCGCAACGCGTTTGGAGTTGAACTTTGATCCTGTCAGAATGGATCAGCCCCACCGATATGCTCGCATCACACTCCCGGAGTTCTCGAGCCTTGTCTTGCCGCAAACGGTGGAGGAGAACGGATTCAACTACCCTTACGATTTGCATTGGATCAACAAGGGGCGTCGCCTGATAAGAATCATAGCGAAGGCCTATGATGTTCCAGTAAGCGATCGTCGCTCGGACACGATTGCGGACGAACTCGATTAACCCTGAGATTCGCCAAAGCAGCGTGTCGACTTCTGCCAACCTGGAAGACCGCCGAACACCATGGCGGGGCCTGATCGCCGTCTCACCACCCCTCAGCGCAACGCCGCGCAGAACTTCTGGATGCGCCCACACGCTTTCTCAAGGTTCTCGTCCGAGGTGGCGTAGGACACTCTGAAATTGGGCGACAGGCCGAAGGCGCCGCCGAAAACCACCGCGACGCCCATTTCCTCCAGCAGCGCGGTTGCGAAATCCTCGTCGGTTTCGATCCGTTTGCCGCCGGGCGTGGTCTTGCCGATGCAGCCGGCGATCGAGGGGTAGACGTAGAACGCCCCTTCCGGTGTCGGGCAGGTGATGCCCTCGGCGGCGTTGAGCATCGTGACCACCCTGTCGCGGCGACGTTTGAAGATGGCGTTGTTGGCGGCGATGTAATCTTGTGGCCCGGTCAGCGCCTCCAGCGCCGCCCACTGGCTGATCGAGCACGGGTTCGACGTGGATTGCGACTGAATCTTGCGCATCGCGGCGATCAATTGCTCGGGCCCCGCCGCGTAACCGATGCGCCAGCCGGTCATCGCATAGGCCTTGGACACGCCGTTGCAGGTCAGGGTGCGGTCATAAAGCCCCGGTTCCACCTGCGCCGGCGTGACAAACTCGAAATCGTCGTAAACGAGGTGTTCATACATGTCGTCGGTCATCACCCAGACATGGCTGTGGCGCATCAGCACATCCGTCAGCGCCGTCAACTCGTCATGCGAATAGCCCGCGCCGGTTGGGTTGGAGGGCGAATTGAAGATGAACCACTTGGTCTTGGGCGTGATCGCGGCCTCAAGCTGGTCGGCGGTCAGCTTGTAGGCGTTGTCGGCCGAGGCCTCCGCGATGACCGGCTCGCCGCCCGCCAGCAGCACCATGTCGGGGTAGCTGACCCAGTAGGGCGCCGGGATCACCACCTCGTCGCCGGGGTTCAGCGTCGCCATCAGCGCATTGTAAAGGATCTGCTTGCCGCCGGTCCCGACGGAGACCTGTTTGGTCGTGTAATCCAGCCCGTTGTCGCGCTTGAACTTGTCGCAGATCGCCTGTTTCAGCTCGACGATGCCATCGGGGGCGGTGTATTTCGTTTTTCCCGCATCAATGGCCGCTTTCGCAGCGGCGCAGATGTTGTCGGGGGTGTTGAAATCAGGCTCGCCTGCGCCAAGTCCGATGACATCTTTTCCTGATGCCTTCAGGTCGGCGGCGAGGGTCGAGACCGCGATTGTCGGGGACGGTTTCACGCGGGCCAGCGTGTCGGACAGGAAGCTCATGTTCTGTTCTCCAACGGTTCGGGCCGGACATCTGATCCGGTTTACAAACGGGCTTGGCCCTGCTTAGGGTCGCCATGCCCGGTGATCAAGGGGCGTCAGGCCCATGGGAAGGATGACTATGACCGATTTGACCGAGACCGAAGAGGGCTGGTTCAGCGATGAAACCGCGACATTCGGCGACCGGCTGGCCGGCGCCCGCGAGGCGCTTGGCCTGGCGCAGGCCGATCTTGCCAAGCGGCTGGGCGTGAAGCTAAAGACCGTGGTGGCGTGGGAAAACGACTGGAGCGAGCCGCGGGCCAACAAGTTGCAGATGGTGGCCGGGTTGCTGAACGTGTCGATGCGCTGGCTGCTGACCGGCGAGGGCGACGGGCCGGAAGATCCGCGTGCGAGCGATGTGCAGGGCGACCTCAACCACGTGATCCTCGACCTGCGCCAGATGCGGCAGGAACACGCGCGGCTTGTCGAACAGCTGGGCCGGCTGGAAAAGCGCCTGCGCAATACGCTGAAGAAGGAAGAGGAACGCTGATGACCAATGAAAGCCGCGACATCCGGGTCAAGCGCCTGCGCATGCGGGCGTGGCACCGGGGCACCAAGGAAATGGACCTGCTGCTTGGCGGTTGGGCCGATCGCAACCTCGATACGGCGGACGATACCGCGATCGACCTCTTTGAACGGGTCCTGGAAGAGCAGGATCATGACCTCTACCAGTGGATTTCCGGACAACGCCAAGCCCCTGATTACATGGCAGACTTCGCCGCAGGTCTGGCCAGCGAGGCGGTATCGCGCCTCGGGCGCTGAAAATTCGTCGCGCGTTTAACGCATTCTTTGGAAATTTCGGCAAATCTCCGGGGGCTGCCAGAGCGACGGAGATCATGATGAGTGTGCACAGCCCCCTTGCGGATTCGTCCCGGCATGGGTTCATGCCGGGCTACCTGGAAACGCTGTCGCTGGTGGAGCGGTTGCACCGATTGCTGCTCGACGTGATCAAGGACGAATTCGAGCGGGTTGGCGTGCTGGACATCAATGCCGTGCAGGCGCTCCTGCTGTTCAATATCGGCGATCACGAGGTGACGGCAGGCGAGTTGAAATCGCGGGGCTACTACCAGGGCTCGAACGTATCCTACAATCTCAAGAAACTGGTCGAAATGGGCTACATGCACCATCAGCGCTGCGAGATCGACCGTCGCTCTGTCCGGGTGCGGCTGACGCAGCGCGGACGCGAGGTGCGCGACGTGGTCACCGGCCTGTTCGCCCGCCACGCCGACGGGTTGGAGGGCAAGGGGGTGCTCGGCCCCGACGGGATCGACCAGATCAACCATTCGCTGAAACGGATGGAACGGTTCTGGACCGACCAGATCCGCTATATCTATTGATCGGTGGGCGGTGTGTGTCGGCACCCGTATCAGGGCCCGTGTTCCGGGGCTTTACGGCGGTTCTGGGCTTGTGTAAGGCAGTCAAGGGTTTTCCGGCGATGGTGCCACGCGGACGTCAGTCCCTGAAGGATCGGTTTCTTGCCCCTGATAGACACCAGCCACCCGATTTACAGGCCGCTTTGGCTGCGCGTGCTGATCACCGCGGGCAGTCTTGGCTGGGCCGGGGTCGAGGGGCTCGGCGGCAACCTGGGCTGGGCGCTGTTCTTCGGGGCCATCGGGGCTTATGCCGGCTGGGTCTTCTTCGTGACGTGGACGCCCGAGGCCGCTGCTGACGAGGATGAAACCGACTGACGGGGGTCGGTGCGGTCACGCGGAATAAAGCGCCTCGGCAGACCTGCGCACGATTTCGGCCACCTGCATCAGTTGCTCTGCCATCGGGTTGCTGCGTCGCCAGATCATGCCGATGGTGCGCGTTGGCCGCGGGTGGGCGAAGCGGTCAAACGAGACATCGGCCGACCGCGTTTCCACCCCGACCGCCATTTCCGGGATCAGTGTTACGCCGATCCCGGCACCGACCATCTGCACCAGCGTCGACAGCGAAGAGCCATCGAGCAATTCGCGCGGCGCGCTCGCCCCCATGTTGCAAAACGACAGCGCCTGGTCGCGAAAGCAATGCCCCTCTTCCAGCAGCAATAGCCGCATTTCGCGCAGGCTTTCGGCGCCCGGCACCGGTTTGCCCCGGTCCGTCGCGGGTCGCACCAGCACGAACTCCTCGGAAAACAGGGGCAGTTCGGTGAAGGAGGGTTCCGACACGGGCAGGGCGACGATGGCGGTATCGAGCCGCCCCTCCGCCAACTCCCGGATCAACTTGGGCGTCAGCGTCTCGCGCACGCGAATATCCAGCCCCTGGTGGGCCGTCTGCAATTGTCCGATGATCTGCGGCAACAGGTAGGGCGCGATGGTCGGGATCACCCCGATGCGCAGCCGCCCCACCATGCTGCCCTGCGCGGCACGGGCGAAATCCGACAGCTCATCGACCGAGCGCAGGATGGCGGCGATCCGGTCGGCGATTTCCTCGCCGAAGGCGGTCAGGCGCACCTGCCGCGCCGACCGGTCGAAGAGGCGTGCGCCAAGCGATTCCTCCAGTTCCCGGATCTGCACCGACAAGGCGGGTTGCGACACCGCCGAGGCCTCTGCCGCATGCCCGAAATGCCGGGTGCGGGCCAGCGCCTCGAAGTAACGCAATTGTTTCAGGGTCAAGTTTGCCATAAGAAAATATTATCGCATCAATCGGAAAATGCAACTTCTGTAAATGGACTGGGTTTGTTAGAACCGTTCCAGAAGATGTGGGGAGGATCGGCCGCTGCGCGGCCTCCGCGCGGTTCGGGGGCGGCCCGGACGGTGCCCTTCCCATGCCGAAACCCAAGGGACCAAGGATGGAGACCGAGATGGACGGAAACGACATGGGCAAATGCCCGGTGATGCATGGCGGCAATACCGCCGTTGGCAGCGACAACATGGAGTGGTGGCCGAAATCGCTCAACCTCGACATCCTGCACCAGCATGACAGCAAGACCGACCCGCTGGGCGAGGTCGATTACCGCGAAGCGGTGAAGTCGCTGGATGTCGCGGCGTTGAAGGCCGACGTCAAGGCGCTGCTGACCGAAAGCCAGGACTGGTGGCCGGCCGATTGGGGCCATTACGGCGGGCTGATGATCCGCCTTGCGTGGCACTCCGCCGGGTCCTACCGCCTTGCCGACGGGCGCGGCGGCGGCGGCGCCGGCAACATCCGCTTCGCGCCGCTGAATTCCTGGCCCGATAACGGCAACCTCGACAAGGCGCGGCGTCTGCTTTGGCCGATCAAGAAGAAATACGGCAACAAGATTTCCTGGGCTGACCTGATCCTGCTGGCCGGCAACATGGCCTACGAATCCATGGGGCTGAAAACCTTCGGTTTTTCCTTCGGGCGAGAGGATATCTGGCACCCCGAGAAGGACACCTACTGGGGCGCGGAACGCGAATGGCTGGCGCCGTCCGATAGCCGTTACGAGGACGTGGCCAACCCCGCGACCATGGAAAACCCGCTTGCCGCCGTGCAGATGGGCCTGATCTACGTCAACCCCGAGGGGGTGAACGGCCAGCCTGACCCGATCGCAACGGCAGGCCAGGTGCGCGAGACCTTCGCGCGCATGGCGATGGATGACGAGGAAACCGCGGCGCTCACCTGTGGCGGCCACACGGTCGGCAAGGCGCATGGCAACGGCGATGCCGATGCGCTTGGGCGCGAACCCGAAGCGGCGGATATCGAGGCGCAGGGCCTCGGCTGGATCAACCCCAACCTCGGCGGAAAGGCCACCAACGCGGTGACCAGCGGTGTCGAAGGCGCGTGGACGACCCACCCGACCAAGTGGGACATGGGGTATTTCGACCTGCTTTTCGGCTACGAGTGGGAGCTGACGAAATCGCCCGCCGGCGCCAACCAGTGGCGGCCCGTCGACATCAAGGAAGAGGATATGCCGGTCGATCCGAGCGATCCGTCCAAGCGCGTCATGCCGATGATGACAGATGCCGACATGGCGATGAAGATGGACCCGGCCTACAACGCGATCTGCCAGAAATTCATGGCCGATCCGGCCTATTTCGACGATTGCTTTGCGCGGGCGTGGTTCAAGCTGATCCACCGCGACCTCGGCCCGAAGACGCGCTATATCGGCCCCGACGCGCCCGAGGAAGACCTGATCTGGCAGGATCCGGTTCCGGCGGGCCCGACCGGCTACGACGTGGATGCGCTCAAGGCGAAGATCGCGGCAAGCGGCCTGTCGGTATCCGAGATGGTCGCCACCGCCTGGGACAGCGCGCGGACCTTCCGCCAGTCCGACAAGCGCGGCGGCGCCAACGGCGCGCGCATTCGTCTTGCCCCGCAAAAAGACTGGGCCGGCAATGAGCCCGAGCGGCTGCAAAAGGTGCTCTCGGTGCTCGAACCCATCGCGGCCGAAACCGGCACGAGCGTCGCCGACGCGATCGTGCTCGCCGGCAATGTCGGGGTCGAGCAGGCAGCGAAGGCCGCGGGCTTCGATATCACGGTTCCGTTCACCCCCGGCCGCGGCGATGCCACCGACGAGATGACCGATGCCGCCTCTTTCGACGTGCTCGAACCGCTGGCCGATGGCTTCCGCAACTGGCTGAAGGCCGATTACGTTGTCACGCCCGAGGAGATGCTGCTCGACCGGGCGCAGCTGATGGGGCTGACGGCGCCGGAGATGACGGTCCTTCTGGGCGGCATGCGGGTGCTGGGCACCAACCACGGCGGTACGAAGCACGGCGTCTTTACCGACCGCGACGGCGCGCTGACGACCGATTTCTTCGTCAACCTGACCAACATGTCCTATTCGTGGCAGCCCAAGGGCCCCAACGAATACGCCATCGTCGCGCGGGACACGGGCAAGACCCGCTGGACGGCGACGCGCACCGACCTCGTGTTCGGCTCGAACGCGATTCTGCGCGCTTACGCCGAGGTCTACGCCCAGGACGACAACGCGGAAAAATTCGTCAAGGATTTTGTCGCCGCCTGGACCAAGGTGATGCAGGCCGACCGCTACGACATCGCCTGATCGTCGGGGCAGGGGGCGTTTTGCGCCCGCGGCCTTTTTCGACCGGGGCCGGCCATCTGGCTGGCCCCGGTGTCATTTCCGTTCTCACACGAACACCAGGTCGTCGACGATGTCCTGCGCGTTGCCGACGCCCCAGAGCGTCAGGCTGCCGGCGCCGCCGAGGTCGATCACCAGGGTGCCGGTGCTGTCATCGGCGTAGGTGTCGACGAAATCCTGCGCGGTGCCGCCACCAAGCAGCGCGGCGTCGAATTGCAGCGCGTCCACGTTGTCGGTGAAGTCGGTCACCACGTCGGCGCC